>Ga0182736_1000084_pt1 | contig 188322 bp, 163 predicted proteins | sample eDN5th30CKraftBY_FD_128882 | JGI IMG/M metagenome (GOLD analysis project Ga0182736, IMG submission 128882) | Enriched backyard soil microbial communities from Emeryville, California, USA - eDNA 5th pass 30_C Kraft BY (version 2) (version 2) | ecosystem: Environmental > Terrestrial > Soil >... | reverse complement strand
CTCACCGCCGGCGATCGCCTGCGCCTCGACGCCGGGCGTGACATCTATGTCGGCGGCCGTCTCGGTTTCGCCGTGTCGCCGGTGGCGCTGGTCTATGCCAAGGCGGGCTACACCAACGCCCGTATCGAGGCGCGCTACGACGTCGGCACCACCAGCATCCGCGATCACGCCAACCTCGACGGTTACCGCCTCGGTGCGGGCATCGAGTACAAGCTTAGCCCCAACGTCTATGTGAAGGGCGAATATCGCTACTCGAACTATTCGGACCTGAAGGGCTATGACGTCGATGTCGACCGCAATCAGCTGGTCGGCGGCGTCGGCATACGCTTCTGAGCCGAAACCGCGCTGAAGCCAGCGAAAACGAAGGGTCGGGGCGCTTGCTCCGGCCCTTTTTTTGGCGCTAAGGTCTCGGCGGCAAAGTGCCACCGGCCGCAGTCGCGCTGGGAGGCGACCGGGGGTTTGAAGTGATGAAGGCGACGATCGAACGCGCGACCCTGCTCAAGGGGCTGAGCCACGTCCAGTCGGTGGTCGAGCGCAGGAATACCATTCCGATCCTGTCCAACGTGCTGATCGAGGCATCGGGCGCCGATGGGGGCGGAGGATCGATCCGGCTGATGGCGACCGATCTCGATCTCCAGATCGACGAGACGGTGCCGGCGGCGGTCGACCAGGCCGGAGCGATCACCGTCTCCGCGCACACGCTGTTCGACATCGCGCGCAAGCTGCCCGAGGGGAGCCAGGTCGAGTTGGCCGCGGCCGAGGGAAGACTGGCGATTCGCGCCGGCCGCTACAATTCGACGCTGCCGACGCTGCCGCGCGACGATTTCCCCGTGATCGCGGAAGGGGAATTGCCCACCCAGTTCGAACTGCCGGCGGAAACGCTCAAGCAGATCATCGACAAGACCCGCTTCGCGATCTCCACCGAGGAGACGCGCTATTACCTCAACGGCATCTTCCTCCACATCAGCGACGATACGCTGAAGGCGGCGGCGACCGACGGCCACCGGCTGGCGCGCGTTACCGTGGCGCGGCCCGACGGGGCGGAGGCGATGCCGGACGTGATCGTCCCGCGCAAGGCGGTGGGCGAGCTGCGCAAGCTGCTCGATGAGGTCGACGGGTCGGTCGGCGTGTCGCTGTCGGGGTCGAAGATCCGCTTCGATCTGGGGCAGGCGATCCTGACGTCGAAGCTGATCGACGGCACCTTCCCCGACTATTCGCGGGTGATCCCCACGGGCAACGACAAGCTGCTCAAGATCGATCCGCGCAGCTTTGAAGAGGGCGTCGACCGTGTGTCGACCATCGCCACCGAAAAGACCCGCGCGGTCAAGATGGCGCTCGACCGCGACAAGATCACCCTGTCGGTGACCTCGCCCGAAAACGGCGCGGCGGCGGAGGAAGTGCCGGGCGATTACACCGCGCTGCCGTTCGAGATCGGCTTCAACAGCCGCTACCTGCTCGACATCCTTGGCCAGATCGAGGGCGATTCGGTCGAGGTGCATCTGGCGGACGCCGCCGCCCCGACATTGATCCGCGAGAATGACAAGTCGCCGGCGCTCTACGTGCTGATGCCGATGCGGGTGTAAGGCCCAGACTCGCACTTGATTTGTTAACGCGCTCGCACCATACTGACATTATTGTCAGTAAGGATTCGCGACTCATGGCGACGCAGGCGATTGACACTTTTGCCCGTGAGGCACCGGCACCCACCGCCCCGGCACCGGATTTCAACCCCGGCCTGCCGCAGAAGCGCGACTGGAAGGCGGCGTGGACCGCGTTGCGCAAGCTGATGGCGAATGGCGACGATACGGTGCAGGTGTTCCGCATCATGCGCGCTCTCAACGGCGACGTCACCCGGCAGAATTACCGCCGGCTGCTGTCGACGGTCGAGGGCGGGCGGCTCGCCTATCACCGCATCAGCCTGGCCGAACGGTTCAGCGACCGCGCGTGGCTCGATTCGCTGCCGGCGGGATCGGTCGGCGCGACCTATCGCGCGTTCCTCGACAAGACGGGGTTCTCGGCCAACGGGCTGGCGGACATCAGCTATCAGGACAACACCGGCTGGCAGAATGCCGAGCACCCGCACATCTGGTTCGGTCAGCGCGAGCGCGACATCCACGACATCTGGCACACGCTGACCGGCTACACCGCCGAGGAGCATCTGGGTGAGCTGTGCCTCGTCGCCTTTTCCTACGCGCAGACCGGCGGCCTTGGCTGGGGCGCGATCGGCGCGATGGGCGCGCTCAAGAGCCTGCGCGTGACCAAGGGCACCAGGGTGCTGGCGGCGGTGATGGAGGGCTATCGTCACGGCAAGGCGGCGAAATGGCTGCACAATGAGGATTACGAGGCGCTGCTCGCCGAACCGCTCGAGGCGGCGCGCAAGCGGCTCAACATCCTGCCTGCGGTCAAGTACCGTGAGGCGCAGATCCACCTCGACCAGATGGGCGTGCAGGCGATCTGATCGCGTGCGGCTGACGGTTTGAAGACGGTTCGGGATCACGCGAAGACGCGAAGAAGATTGATTCGCGCAGAGGCGCGAAGGACGCGGAGGGGTGTCGCTCACGGCCCCGATATCGCCGCGCCAGCGGCCTTCAGGTGCTCGGCTGCCGGGAAAAATTGAAGTCTCGCTGACTCGAGACGGCGCCAAGGACGAAACGCCTCCGCGTCCTCTGCGCCTCTGCGCGAACCCGCTTCTTCTGCTCTCTCTTAGCGTCTTCGCGTGAATCAAAATCCCGGTCACCCAGCAGATTTGGCCCGCCGGCCCGCACCCCGTAAGGACGCAAGCGATGCTCTCCCGCCTCGTCCTCACCGATTTCCGCAACCATGCCGCTGTCACGCTGGCGCCGGGGCCTGGGTTCGTGGTGCTCACCGGTGACAATGGCGCGGGCAAGACCAACGTGCTGGAGGCGGTCTCGCTGCTCGCGCCCGGCCGGGGCCTGCGCCGTGCGCCGCTGTCGGACATGGCGCGCCAGGGCGGGGCGGGCGGGTTCGGCGTCGCCGCGACGCTCGACGGCGATACCCAGGTCGGCACCGGCACCATCGCGACCGCGCCCGAACGCCGCATCGTCCGCATCAACGGCGTGCCCGCTGCGGCGGCGGCGCTGGCCGAATGGACGTCGGTGCTGTGGCTGACCCCGGCGATGGACCGGCTGTTCGTCGAGCCCGCATCCGAGCGCCGCCGCTTCCTCGACCGGCTGACGCTGGCTTTGGCGCCGGCCCATGCCCATCACGCCACGCGCTATGAAGCCGCGATGCGCGCGCGCAACCGGCTGTTGACCGACGACGTCCCGGCCGACCCCGAATGGCTGGCGGTGCTGGAGGCGGCGATGGCCGAGCATGGCGCCGCGATCGATGCCGCGCGGCGGATGACGGTGGACCGGCTGGGCGAGCGGTTGGCGGCGGGCCAGGCCGGCTTCGCGCGCGCGACGCTGGCGATCGAGGGGACGTGCACCGACGATCTCGCCGCCGCGCTGCGCGCCGGCCGCCGCCGCGATGCCGCCGCCGGCCGCACGCTGATCGGCCCGCACCGCCACGACCTGGCGGTGATCCACGCAGGCAAGGGGCAGCCCGCCGCGCTATGTTCGACCGGCGAGCAAAAGGCGCTGCTGTTCGGCATCGTGCTGGCCCATGCCGCGCTGGTCGGCGCCGCGACCGGGCGGCCGCCGGTGCTGCTGCTGGATGAGGTCGCGGCGCATCTCGATCCGGGCCGCCGCGCCGCGCTGTTCGATGCGCTGGCGGGCGTCGGGCAGGTGTGGATGACCGGCACCGAAGCCGCGCTGTTCGCCGATGTGCCCGGTCCCGCCATCCGGCTGCGGGTGGTGAACGGAAGAATCGAAAACTAACCGCCATTTAACCATTCAGCGCGTATTTCCGGGGAGGATTGCGGGGCATGTTTCACCCTGCCGACGCTGGAGACCGCATTGACCAAGGACCTGCCGCCGCCGGGAAGCCTGAGTGCCAGAATCGATCTGCCGACGCGGCTGCGCGTGTTCGGCTTTGATGGCGCGCTGTCGGACGCGGCGCGCGCGGCCTGGGAATTGATCGAGCCGGAGGCGCAGGCGATCGCCGCCGCCTATTGGCAGCAATGGCTGGAAAGCTTTGCCGACCAGCGCGACTGGGCGCCGCACGAGGCGCAGAAGATGATCGATCTGGGCGTCGTGTTCCTGCGCAACCGTTTCCTCGACACGCATGGCCAGGCGTGGGTCGATTCGATCGAACGTTCGGTCGCCGCCGCCTATGCCGCCGATGTCGAGCCCATGGTGCTGCGGTCGATGATCTGCGCCAGCGACCGGATCGCGCTCGACGTGCTGCTGCGCCGCATCGACGGTGCCGATCCGCGCCTGCCGACGATGATCGACGCGATCATCCGGCTGTCGTCGCTCGAAGGCGAGATCACCGGCACACTCTACAGCTATTTCCGGATGCACGGCGAAAAGATCGCGCGGGAGCGACTGGCGGCGGATTTCCGCAGCACCATCTCGTTGTCGGTCGAAAGCGCGTCGTCGCAAGGGGGCGCGCTGCGCGATCAAGCGAGCAGCACCTCGCTCGCGGCGCGCGGCATGTTGGGCAAGACCAGCGAGGTCGCCGCCGCCGCCGAACAGTCGGCGCTGGCGATGCGTGAGGCGGCGCAGACCGCCGCGGGGCTGATCCGCGCGATCGAGGACGCCCGGACCGAGGTGGAGGCGGCAGCCGAGATCGCCACCCGTGCCAGCGCGCAGGCGAGCCAGGCGGTGGGGATGAGCGAGACTCTCAGCGATCATGCCAAGTCGATCGAATCGATCCTGGGGCTGATCCGCGACATCGCCGGGCAGACCAACCTGCTCGCGCTCAACGCGACGATCGAGGCGGCGCGCGCCGGTGACGCCGGGCGCGGCTTCGCGGTGGTGGCGCAGGAGGTGAAGAGCCTCGCCAACCAGACCGCCCGCGCGACCGACGACATCGCCGCCAAGATCGCCGCGATCCAGTCGGCGACGCGATCGACGGTGGAAACCAACGCCTCGATCCGCACGACCGTCGACGAGGTCCAGGATTCGGCCGAGCGCATCCGCGGCGCGATGGAGGCGCAGGCGACCACGGTCACCGCGATCACCGCCGCGGTCGACGAGACCGCGCTGGCCGCCGATTCGATGTCCGCAACCATCGCCGCGATCCGCGCCGATACCGAATCGGTGGCGCAGGAGGTCGACCAGCTCGGCCGCGAATTCGGCGCGATCGACGACCGGCTCGCCGCGCTCAAGAACGCGGCGGAAGGGTTTTCCGCCTCCGCCGCCGCCTGATCTTCCCTCCGGGGACGTCGCGGCCTATCCGGTGGGGCATGAGCCATATTCTCCTGACCGGATCGAGCCGGGGCATTGGCGCGGCGATCGCAGAGGCCTTTGACCTGCCCGGCGTGCGCTGCGTGGGTCACGGCACCGCCAGCGGCCTTCCCGCCGACTTCGCCGATCCCGCCGCGCCGCACGCGCTGTGGGACCGGGCGCTCGACGCGCTCGAGGGGCGCATCGACGTGCTGGTCAACAACGCCGGGGTGTTCGAGGCCAATCCGCTCGACGCCGCGCATGACGACTGGGTCGCCGGCTGGGAACGCACCATGCGGATCAACCTGACCGCGTCGGCCGAGTTGTGCCGCCTCGCCGTGCGCCATTGGCAGCAGCGCGGGACCGGCGGGCGCATCGTCAACATCGCCAGCCGCGCCGCCTATCGTGGCGATTCGCCCGCGCACTGGCATTATGCCGCGTCAAAGGCGGGGATGGTGGCGATGACCAAGACGATCGCGCGCGGCTATGCGCGGGAGGGCATCCTCGCCTTCGCGATCTGCCCCGGATTCACCATGACCGGCATGGCCGACGATTACCTCGCCAGCCGCGGCGGCGACAAGCTGCTCGCCGACATCCCGCTCGGCCGCGTCGCGCAGCCCGACGAGGTGGCGGACGCGGCGCGCTTCCTCGCGCTGGAGGCCCCGGCATCGATGACCGGCGCGGTGATCGACATCAACGGGGCGAGCTACGTGCGATGACGAGCTGGAAGGTGACGCTCCCCTGCACCCGTGCCGAGGCGGAGGCGATCGAGGTCGGCGAGGCGCTGGCGATGATCGATCCGGCGCCGGTGCTGATGACCAGCGAGCGCGTGGTCGACGATCCCGATGCGTGGCAACTCGACGCCTATTTCGAGAAGAAGCCCAATGCGGTGACGATCGCCGCGCTGCGTGCGCTGGTGCCCAGCGCGGGCAAGGCCAAGCCGGTGGTCGAGGCGATCGAGGAACAGGATTGGGTGACGCTCAGCCAGGCCGGGATCGAGCCGGTGGCGACCCGGCGCTTCTACGTCCACACCAGCACCAATCGCGGCGCACCGCCGCCGGGGGCCAAGGCGCTCCAGATCGAGGCGGGGCTGGCGTTCGGCACCGGCACGCATGAGACCACCGCCGGCTGCCTGCTGATGCTGGAAGGGATCAAGGCGCGCGGCACGGTGGTGCGCAACCTGATCGATCTGGGCACGGGCACCGGACTGCTGGCGTTCGCGGCGATGCACCTGTGGCCGCGTGCCTACGCCACCGCCACCGACATCGATCCGATCGCGATCGACGTCACGGTCGAGAACGCGGCGATCAACGGTGTGCCGATCGGCCTGCGCCAGGGGGCGCTGGCGCCTGCGGTCGCCGATGGCGTCGCCGATGCGATGGTGCTGGCACGCGCGCCCTATGATCTGGTGATCGCCAACATCCTGGCCGCGCCGCTGATCGCGATGGCGGGCGATTTCGCCGCACTGGCGGCGCCGGGCGGGCAGGTCGTGCTGGCCGGGCTGCTGACGACACAGGCCGACGCCGTCGCCGCCGCCTATCGCCGCCATGGCTGCCGGGTGGCGGGCCGCATCGAACGCGGCGACTGGACGATCCTGCGCCTGCGCAAACGGCCGCGCTAACCGGCGGCGGCGAATACCGGACGCGCCTTTACTGTATACTATTCCGCCCGCTTGATGGATATCGCGACGGCGTTTGCGCCATGCGGCGGGACGATCATCGGTTTTTCGACAAGGGGGGCTTCATGCGGGGACGGACGGGACCAGTGCGGTCGGGTTTGCGGGACACTCTGGCCGGCGCGGCGGCGCTCGCGGCGCTGGCGGCGGCGGTGACGCCGGCGATGGCGCAAAAGGTCAATCCGGCGCTCGTCACCGAATCGGAGAAGTCCGGCTTCAAGCGCACCGGCCGGCTGGCCGAGGTCGAGGTGCTCAACGACGCCTTCGTCCGCGCCTATCCCGACGCGGTCCGCGCGATCACCTTCGGCACCAGCCCGGAGGGGCGGCCGATGCGCGCGCTGGTGGTGTCACGCAGCGGCGCGCTGACCCCTGAGGCGGCGCGCGAGCGCGGGCTGCCGGTGATTCTCGTCCAGGGCGGCATCCACGCAGGAGAGATCGACGGCAAGGACGCCGGCTATCTCGCGCTGCGCCAGATGCTCGACGGCCAGGCGGCGCCCGGCGCGCTGGAAAAGCAGGTCGTGGTATTCGTGCCGGTCTACAATGTTGACGGGCATGAGCGGTTCAACCGCTGGAACCGCCCCAACCAGCGCGGGCCGGAGGAGGGTGGAATTCGCGCCACCGCGCAGAACATCAACCTCAACCGCGACTATATCAAGGCCGACGCGCCCGAGACTCGCGCGATGCTGCGCCTGATCGATGCGTGGGATCCGATCGTCTACACCGATCTCCACGTCACCAACGGCGCCAATTTCGAACACGACGTGTCGGTCCAGATCGAGCCGGGCGTGGCCGGCGATACCACGCTGGCGGGTGTCGGCCGCTCGCTGCGCGACTCGATTCTGGCCCGCCTGTCGAAGCAGGGCTCGCTCCCGCTGCCCTTCTATCCCTCGCTGGCGCGCCCGGACGATCCCGCCGCCGGCTTCGTCAACTCGGTCTACACCCCGCGCTACTCGACCGGCTATTCGCAGTTGCGCAACCGCTTCTCGATCCTGCTCGAAACCCATTCGTGGAAGGAATATCCGGTCCGGGTGCGGATCACCCGCAACTATATCGTCGATCTGGTCGAGGAGACCGCCGCCAACGGGCAAGCATGGCTGCGCGAAGCGCGTGCCGCCGACGATCGGGCAAAGGCGATGGCGGGCCAGGACGTCGTGCTCGACTGGAAGGCGACCGACAAGGCGGAGATGATCGACTTCCGCGGCTATGCCTATACCCGCACCCCGTCGGCGATCACCGGGGGTGTCTTGATCCGGTATGACGAGACCAAGCCGCAGATCTGGCGCGTGCCGTTCCGCGACGAGCTGGTGCCGTCGATCACCGCGCGGCTGCCGCTGGGCGGCTATGTGGTGCAGCCGGCCTATGCCGACGCGGTCGCGCCGCTGCTCGAACTGCATGGCATCAGCTTCCGCCGGCTCGACAAGCCGCTCGCGGCGACGGATGTCGAGACCTACCGCGCCGACAAGGTCGCGCTCGATGCGATGCCGAACGAGGGGCGTCAGCGCGCGAAGGTTGAGGGCGAATGGAAGTCCGAGCGCCGCGATATCCCCGCCGGGTCGCTGTTCGTGCCGAGCGGTCAGCCAGGCGCGCGGCTGGTCGGAACGCTGTTCGAGCCGGCCGGCCCCGATTCGCTGCTGGCCTGGGGCCAGTTCAACAACGCGCTTCAGGGCGGTGGCGGGTTGCCCGCCTATGTCGCCGAGGACGTGGCGCTCGCGCAGTTGCGCGATCCGGCGATCATGGCCGAATTCACCCAGCGCCTGACCCGCGACCCGGCGTTCGCCCGCGATCAGCGCGCCCGCATCGAGTTCTTCGCGCGGCGTCATTCGTCGTGGAATCCCGACACGCGGCTCTACCCGGTGTTCCGCGTCGCGAACCCGAAGCTGGGCGAGTGATCGTCTGAAGCCGCCGACGTGGACCGGTCGGCCGGTTTCACGTCGGCGGTTCGTCGCGGGCGCGATCCTTCCGCCTGATCCTATCGCGCGCGCTTGGTCGTGTTGGCGAGTTCGGTCTCGATATCCGACCGCTGGGTGGGGTCGTCCACGGTCGCCAGCACGCGCCGCGCGGCGGGCTCGTCCCCGGCGGCCGCCAGCGCGAGGATCAGGTTGTTGCGCGCTCGCGTGTCAGCCGGCGCCAGCTCGACCGCCTGACGCAGCCGGAACACCGCGTCCGCCGGCTTGCCCGCGCGCAACAGCGCGAAGCCATAGTCGCTGAGATAGAGCGGTTGCGTCGGCGCCCGCTGCACCGCGCGGGCATAGTGCGCCACCGCCGCCGGCCACCGTTCGTTCAGCGCCTCGATTCGCCCCAGCCCCGCGAACGCCTCTGCGGCATGGCGTCCGCGCACCAGCCGTTGGAACACCGCGCCCGCGCCGGGATAATCAGCGATGTCGACCAGGCAATTGCCGCGCAGGATCGCCGCCTCGTCCGACCGGGGGAACTGCGTGTCGAACGCATCGAGATGGGCGAGCGCGGCGTGGACCTGCCCCGACGCCCGCATATTCTCGATCAGCGACAGGTAGAGCGTCCGCGAATGGGTATCCCGTCCGGTGATCGCGGCGGGGCTGGCCAGCGCCCGATCACCGGTCTGTGCGGCAGCCGGCGCGATCATCGAAGAGCCGGCCAGCGCACCGGCCAGCAGCGGCATTGCCACGCGCCGGCCGGCAATCCACGCGCGCACGCTGGAATCGGGCAATTCACGGCTCCACGCCATCGTGATCGACGGCGTGGAGCCTATCACGACACGCGGCGCGGCGTCGCCGAACTCCCTCCATTTCGGACCATAGCGCGCGTCGGCGCCACCTCGGTTAGAGCCGGCGCGCGATCCAGATCAGTCGCGCGGCGTTGAGCAGCGCGGCGGCGACCATGCCGATCCCCGATGCCCACACCAGCGCCATCGGCCCCAGGCCCGCTTCGACCAGTCCCCAGCCTACCCCGCCGGTGACGATGAAGAAGGCGACGATGCCGTTGATCCCGGCGGCGACCTGATCGCCGAGCGAACGCAGCGTGTAGACCAGCACCACCTGGATCCCGTCGAATAGGATGAACGGCGCCCATATCAGCAGCATCGCGGCCGCCAGCACATGGACCGGCGGCGTTGCGGGAAAAGCGCCGGTGACGGTGCTGTCGAACAGCAGCAGCACTGCCGCGCACAGCCCCGTCGCGCCTGCCGCCAGCGCGGTCGCGATCGCGGCGCGCCACGGCGCCTCGCGCGGCCGGCCCTCACCCATCGCATTGCCCGCGCGGACCCCCGCCGCCGATCCGACCCCCAGCGCGACCGCAAAGGTGACGTTGTGGATCGAAAAGACGATCTGAAATGCGTGCGCGGCGGTATCGCCCAGCCGGGTCGACAGCGCGATCAGGATCGAGAATCCGGCGAGTTCGAGCGCGGAGGCGATCGCCGGCACCGTGCCGAACGCCGCCAGCGTCCGGACGCCGGCCACGGTCGCGCGCCATTGCCGCACGCCCCGCTCGATCGCGCCCGGCAGGGTCCACGCCGCGCCGACCATCAGCACCGCGCCGATCGCGGAGGTGATCGTCGTGCCCAGCGCCGCGCCGGTCGCGCCCATCGCCGGCAGACCGAGATGCCCGCCCGACAGCGCCCAGGACAGCAGCGCGTTGATCGGCATCGTCGTCAGGTTGACCACGGTCGCACGGCGCGGCCGGCTGATCCCCTCCAGGAAAAAGCTCACCGCGATCAGCACCGCCTGGAACGGATAGGCGAACGCCATCACCTCGACCACCCGCGCCGCGTCGGGCGCCAGCGCGGGGGCGACGCCGATCGCCAGCAGCATCGGTTCGGCAAAGGCGAACAGGATCAGCCCGAACACGCCCCCCAGCGCCAGAGCCAGCACCAGCCCTTCCTGCATCAGCCGCCCCGTCTCGGGCAGGTCGCCGGCGCCGTCGGCGCGCGCCACCAGTGCGAGAATTCCGGTCAGGAAGCCGATCGCCGCGACGATCCCGATGAAGGTCAGCGCCCGGCTCGCGCCCAGCGCGGCGGCCTGCTCGGTCGAGACCATGCCGACCACCACCACGTCGGTGACGTGCAGGATGGTCCAGTTGAGGCTGGTCAGCACCACCGGCCAGGCGAGCGCGAGCAGCCGGCCGATCTCGACCGGAACGTTGCGATCGGCAGGGTGGGGGCGGTGCGTGGGCATGGAGGCGGGCCCGTAGACCATTTTCGGAGGGGACGGAACGATCGACGGCGCTTGCCAGCGTCCGAATGCTGCGCTAGGGGCGCTCGCCTTACCAGCCGTCGGCGTTCGTCCGGCGGGGTTTCAAGTGCGGTCGTGGCGGAACTGGTAGACGCGCAACGTTGAGGTCGTTGTGGCCGAAAGGCCGTGGAAGTTCGAGTCTTCTCGACCGCACCAATTACCGATCATGGCACGCCGAGTGTCCGATGGTCCAGCCGGCATGCGCGCCCTGCTTCAGGGCATCGATCAATCGGGCGGTCCCGCATAGCCTGCCGGGATCGCGGCGTGGTGGCTCAGACGGTAACGCCGCGAGTGTACCGGCGCCATCATCCCCGATATCAGAAATGCGCGAGATATCCGCCGTCGACCGCGAGCACCTGACCCGTCACATAGGACGATGCCGGGGCGGCGAAGAACAGCACGGCGCCGGTGATTTCCTCGGGCCTTCCCCATCGGCCGAGCGACGTGCGTCGCGCGAGATGATCGGCAACGGCGGGGTCGGCGACCATCGCCGCGTTGGCCTCGGTCGCGAGAAAGCCTGGCGCCACCGCGTTCACGGTGATCTGCCGCGGGCCGAGTTCGGCGGCCAGCGCGCGCGTCGCGGCTTCCAGCCCGCCCTTGCTCATCGTGTAGGCGGCGTCGCCCGAACGGGCGATCTGCCCGGCGATCGAGGTGATGTTGATGATCCGTCCGCCGGCGGACATTTGCGCGGACAGCACGCGGGCCAGGTCGAACGGCGCGACCAGGTTGATCTCCAGCAGGGCGCGAACGGCGTCGCGATCAAGACCGGCCAGCGATCGCCGATCGCGGCCCCCCGCGTTGTTGACCAATATCTGGATGTCGCCATGTGCGGCCAGCAAGCGCACGCCCGCATCCGCGTCGCGCAGGTCGCCGACGACGACCTCCGCCGATCCGCCCGCGCCGGCGATCCCCCGTGCCAGCGGAGCGAGGCGGTCGCTGTCGCGGCCATGCAGCAGGACGTGGGCGCCGGCCTGCGCCAGTCCGCGCGCGATTTCACTGCCGAGGCCGCCGCTGGCCCCGGTGACGAGCGCGACCTTGCCGTCGAGCTGGAACATGCGTTCTCGATCCTTCCCCACGGGGGTTATGGCCGTCTCCGGCATCAGTTCAACGCACCGTCATCGGCAGGTCGCGCCCAGTCGTCGCGACATTGCCGGCCCGATCGGCCGCGTGGATGCGGATGATATAGTGTCCGGGGGAAAGCCCCTCCGGGTTCCAGCCTTCGGCATGCGCCCTGCCGCCATGCAGGGCGTTGGTGACGACGTAGAGGAACCGGGTCCGCTGGTCGCTGTGGACCGAGTCGCCGCTGGCGGGGGCGTAGACGATCTTTGCGGCGTCGGAGGCGGTCGGCATCCGGTCGAACGCGATGGTGATGCGCGGCCGTTCGAATCCGGGCAGCGGCGTGCCGTCGCCGCGCAGGATCTGGAACCCCGCCCGGTACAGGCCGAGCCGGCGACGGTCGGCATTGCCGTCGACCTGATCCCACGCCTCTGCGACGATACTCATCGGACCGGCGTTGCGCGGAATGACAAGCCGCCCCTGCTCCATCGCGGTCAGGTGCCGGCCGGCCGCGTCGAGGAGATGAACATCGTCGATCTGCGGCGGAACATGGTCGGCAAAGCCCGGAAAGCGCAGCAGCAGCGCGTTGATCTTGGCGCGCGGGGCGCCGAGTTCGAGATGGACATGCGCCATGCGGTTGATCGTGCCGAGCGGATCGCCCACTCGAAAGCGGGCGCCGCGCTTGATCCGCACTCTGACGACGCGGCCCGCGTCATCGCGGAGGAGCTGGAACCGGGCCGGGTCGAGCGGCGCGCCGCTGGCTGTGCGACCGACGCGCATGTGGATATAGGTCAGCTGGTCGATGCGCAGCCCTTCGCTGAGCCCGTCGAGGCCCCGATTGGGTAGCGGATCGCGCACCGTCTCATCCGCCGACGCCAGGACGGGCGTGCCCACTGGCGCGCTGATATCGAGTCCGGCGTGAAGATGGTCGCGGCTGTCGCCCTGATAATTGCCGCGCACCTCCCCCAGTGAGCCGACCACTTCATGCCACCCGTGCTGCGGCGCGACCGGCCACGGAACCACCGCCGCGTGGACCAGCGCCGGCGGCGCGGGTGCGGCGATCGCAGGACGAGCGGTGTCGCCGCGCGGCGCAAGCCTGCGGATCGCATAGGCCGAGGCATCGGCGACATAGACGACACCCCTGCGATCGACCGCGACGCCGGCGGGGCCGGTCAGCGGCAGCGCCGCGTTGCCCTCGATCGTCGATCCCGACCCGGCCAGTATGCGCAACTCGCCCGATGGCGTCATCTGCACGATGCGCCCCCGCCGCAGCGACGCGATATAGACGAAGCCGTCGTGGGTCGCCGCCAGGCCGATCGCGCCATCGAGCAGACCGGGGCCGTCGCCCGGATCGGTGCGTGCGACCGTCGAGACGCGGCCGTCCGCGTCAATCTTGCGGATCGCGGCGTTGCCGGTGTCCGCGATCAGTAGCGCGCCGTGTCGGTCGAGCACCAGCCCGGTCGGCGTGTCGAACGCCGCCACCGATCCCTGTCCGTCGGCAAGGCCGGGCGCGTCGCCCCCGGCGATGGTACGCACCGCACCGTCGGCGGTGATGACGCGGATGCGATCATTGTAGCTGTCCGCGACATAGACATTGCCCTTCGCATCGGCGGCGACGCCGATCGGGCCGTTGAAGCGCGCCTGGGCGGCCGGGCCGTCGCGAAACCCCGGCGCGCCGTCGCCGGCGAGCGTGGTCACCGATCCGTCGACACCGATCCTGCGGATCGCGTTGGCGCCGGTATCCGCGACGATGACATTGCCCGCGCGGTCGATCGCGACGCCCGACGGCGTGTCGAACGACCCCGGCAGGGTGGTGACGTCGCCGTCCGGCGCGATCCTGCGGATCTGGCCGGTATCGTCGGCGTCGGCGACATACAGCACCCCATGCCGATCGATCGCCACGGCGAACGGGTCGCCGAAGCGCGCCGTGCCCGCCGCGCCGTCGGCGTGGCCTCGTGCGCCGCCGCCCGCCACCGTCGTCAGTTCCGCCGGCCAGGCGACGTTGGTCGGGACGGGTGTGAAGCCGTCCCACAGCCATAGCCAGAGGCCGCCTCCCGCCGCGATCAGGAGGAGCAGGGCGATGCCGGCGGCACGTAGACGGAGGAATTTGCGGGACATCGACCGTGCCCTAGCAGCGTCTTTCGCGAAAACCCGGCGAAAATGCCGCCGTGCGTGCTGATCGGTACTGATCGACGCTGTTCGACGCCGTTCGGCGAGGACCGCGCAGGACGGATCGGCGCCGCGCCCCCGCAAACCCGTAGCGTCAGCCTCGCCCCATAATTTTCACTGACACGTGAAACAATGATTGCAATTCGCCGGGGCGGGGGTCATGATCTGATTATCACGCCGGAGAGTGTGTTGGTCTGGAGGAGGGGTTCTGATGCTAAAGGCAGTTCTGTTATGCGGTGTCGCTTCGGTCATCCTGCCGTCGATGGCGCAGGCGCGCGCGGCGGCATCTCCGCCTTCGCCGACGCCCGATTCAGCGATGGTCGGCCAGGCCGCGCCGGATCAGGATTCCCCCGCGACGCAAGCGACGCCGGACCGGGATATCGTGGTGACCGGTTCGCGCATTACCGCGAACGGCTTTCAGCAGCCGACGCCGGTGACGGTCGTCGGCGAGGCGGAGATCGCGCGGCAGGCGCCGGCCACGATCGCGAGCTATCTCAACCAGCTTCCGTCGTTCGGTAACGCCACGTCGGCCAAGAATCCCGCCATCAACGTCGCCGGCGGCGGCGCGGAGTTCGTCAACCTGCGCAACCTGGGGGCGACGCGGACGCTGGTCCTGCTCGACAACCGGCGGGTCGTCGAATCGACCACGGCGGGGGGCGTGGATACCGTCACCCTGCCGTTCGGCCTCATCAAGCGGGTAGAGGTCGTCACCGGCGGCGCCTCGGCCGCCTGGGGTTCGGACGCGGTTGCCGGCGTCGTCAACTTCGTGCTCGACCGCGATTATCAGGGTCTGGGCGTAAACGTCGAAAGCGGCGTCACGGAGCGCGGCGACGCGGGCTATGTGAAGGCGAACCTGACCGCCGGACACAGCTTCGCCGGCGGCAAGGGGCACATCGTCGCCGAGTTCGACTATTTCAACCAGCCCGACGGGGTCGATCTGATCGACCGCAGCTTCTTCAAGAGCCGGGCGGTGGTCAACAATCCCGCCTATACCGCGACCAACGGCCAACCGCGCCAGATCACCGTCCGCAACGTCGGCACGTCGAACGTGTCGCCCGGCGGCGTCATCACCTCCGGGCCGTTGCGCGGCATCCAGTTCCTCGGGCCGTCGGGCACGCCGGCGCCCTATGATTTCGGCAATCAATCCGGCCTGGTCCAATATGGCGGGGACTATGACAACACGGTCGGCCTCGCCCGGTCGATGTCGACGCCGCTGAACTATGCCAATTTCTTCGGGCACGTCGATTATGAGGTCGTGCCGGGGATCACCGCCTATGTCGAAGGCTTCTATGGCCGGTCGAACTATAATGAGAATGGCTATCTCTATTATATGCGGCAGGGCAATATCACGATCAATGCCGACAACGCCTATCTGAATCCGGCGATCCGCGATCAGCTGCTCGCGGCGGGGCAGACGACGTTCAGCCTGGGCAAGGACACGGTCGATTTCGGTCCGCCGACCTCGAGCAATTCCCGCGACGTGTGGCGCGCGGTCGCCGGCTTCGACGGCGAGATCGGCTCGAGCTGGAAATGGCACGCCTATTACACCCACGGCGAATCGACGACCAATCTCTACGCCTACAACAACACCATCATCGCCAATTTCAACAACGCGGTGGATGCGGTCCGCGACCCGGCCTCGGGCGCGATCGTGTGCCGTTCGACGCTGACCAATCCCGCCAACGGCTGCGTCCCGCTCAACCTGTTCGGCGTCGGCGTGGCGACACCCGAAGCGATCGCCTACACCCACGGCACCGCTTTCCAGCGCATGATCGTCAAGCTCGACGTCGCGTCGGTGGACGCATCCGGCACGATCTTCAGCCTGCCCGCGGGTGACGTGTCGGTCGCCTTCGGCGGCGACTATATCAGGAACGAGGCGTCGGCGACGCAGGATGCGCTGGCGCTCGCCCGCGCCTTTGCCGTTCAGAACTTCCAGCCCTTCTATGGCAAGCGCAACATCAAGGAAGGGTTCGTCGAAGCGGTGATCCCGATCCTGAAGGACGTTCCGCTGGCGCAGAAGCTGGAATTGAACGCGGCGGGGCGGCTGACCGACTATAGCACGAGCGGCAGCGTGAAGACGTGGAAGATCGGCATTTCGGACCAGGTCTTCGACGATCTGCGCGTGCGCGGCACCTTGTCCCGCGACATCCGCGCGCCGACGCTGACCGATCTGTTCTCCGGCGGCACCCTTACCCAGCAGCCGGTGTTCGATTCGCTGACCAACAAGACCTACCCGCAATATACCAACGCCACCGGCAATCCCGCGCTCAACCCCGAACTGGCCGATACGACCACGGCGGGCGTCGTCTACAGCCCCGGCTTCATTCCGGGGTTGCAGCTCTCGGTCGACTATTATCGAATCAGCCTGAAGGGGGCGATCGCCTCGATCAGCGCGGCGCAGGAGCTGGCGTTCTGCAACGCGGGCCAGACGCAATATTGCCAGTACATCCACCGCGACGCCAACCAGGCGATCCTGTCGATCGATACCGTGCCGGTGAACGTCGCCAGCCTGGTCACCCAGGGGTGGGACTTCGAGGTCGATTATCGGCGCCGCGTCGGTGCCGGGCAGGTCAGCCTGCGCGGGCTGGCGTCCTATGTGCCGGTGTTCCGGCAGGTCGATGCGGTCGGCAACGTCACCGACCTCGCCGGGCAGGTCGCCGACCTCAATCCGGGGCAGCCGAAGCTGAAGGCGAACGCCTTCGCCACCTATGAGCAGGGGCCGTTCTCGCTCACGCTGAACGCGCGCTATGTCGGGCCGGCGAAGCTGCAGAACAATTGGGTCAGCGGCGTCGACGTCGACGATAACTCGGTGAAGAGCTTCCTGACCTTCGGCCTCACCGGGATCGTCAAGCTCGATGGGCCGGGGGCCTACACGCTGACCGTCGGCATCGACAATCTGTTCGACCGCGATCCGATCGATCTGCCGGTGGTGCCCGCCACGGTGCAATATTCGGCTCCCGGCCTGGGCGGACGGTTCGACCTGTACGATCCGATCGGACGCAGCTTCCGCGTCGGCGTCCGGGCGAAGTTCTAGGAGGAGGTTTCCCCCGTTGCCGGGGCAACGTCAGCGGGGGGTCGGGCCGGTGGCGGCGCGGAGAATTGTCCGCGCGCGCATTCTCGACCGGGCGCGGGCCGGTCGCTTCAGCGCGCGATGGCGTGGGCCATCGCGGCGTCGACCCCGTCGTCCCAGACCCGGCGCAATGCCGCGTCAAAGGCGGCCGCGAAACCGCGATCCTCGGCCAGGTCGCCATAGATCGCGCGCATCTCGATCCAGCGGGCGGGGGCATCCCGGGCCGCGCGCGCGGTCGCGGTCAGCGTCTCCCAATCCGGATCGTTCGGTTCGATCGGGCGCCCGCGTTCGTCGATGCCGTAGCAATAGCGGCACCACAGCGCGCTGGCGAGGATCAGTCCCGTCGGCATCACGCCGCGCGCGATGTTGTCGCGGATCGACGGGATGATGAACTTGGGCTGCCGGTTCGATCCGTCGAAGCACACGCGCCGCACGGTGTCGGCGATCTCGGGGTTGGCGAAGCGGTCGCCGATCAGCCGCTGGTAGCCGGGCAGGTCGTGTCCCGGCGCGACGGGCATGATCGGCAGGATCTCGTCGGTTGCGACCCGGTCGAGGAAAGCGGCGATCGTCGGGTCCGCCATCGCCTCGTGGACATGCTCGATACCCTTGATCGCGCCGGGATAGGCGATGATCGCGTGGCCGCCGTTGAGCATGCGGATCTTGCGCGTCTCAAAGGCATGGACATGGTCGGTAAAGGTCACGCCGACCTTTTCCAGCGCGGGGCGCCCCGACGGAAATCGGTCTTCGAGCACCCATTGGCGGAACGGCTCGCACGTCACCGGCACCGGATCGTCGGCCAGTCCGAAGGCGGCGGCCATCGCGCGTTCGCGTGGACCGGTCGCCGGGGCGATCCGGTCGACCATCCCGTTCGGGCAGGCGAGATGGGCGGCGATCCAGTCGGCCAGCGCCGGGTCGGACAGCTGGGCGAGCCCGACGGTCGCGGCGCGCGCGGCGTCGCCGTTGCCGGGCAGATTATCGCACGACAGCAGCGTGAACGGCGCGATGCCGGCGTCGCGGCGCGCGCGCAACGCGGCGACGATCGCACCGAACGCGGTCGCCGGCCGATCCGGCTGCGCGGCGTCCGCGACGATCTCGGGCGCGGTGGGATCGAACCGGCCGGTGGCGGGATCGATGAAATAGCCGCCCTCGGTCACGGTCAGCGATACGATGCGGATATCCGGCCGGCGCAGCGCCGCGATCAGCGGCGCGTTCGACGGATCGACCTCGACGAAATCGATCATCGCGCCGACCCGCCGGGCGCGCTTGCCCGCGGGATCAAGCTCGATCACCGTCGACAGCCAGTCCTGCGCCTTCAGCGCGGCGCGCATCGTGGCGTCGGCCGGGCGCACCCCCGCGCCGATGATTGCCCAGTCGTGATCTTCGCCAAGCGCGAACAGGTCGTCGAGATACGCCGCCATATGGGCGCGGTGGAAATTGCCGACACCGATATGGACGATCCCGGGCCGCAATCCGCCGCGATCATAGCCGGGCTGGGCAGGGCTGGGCGAGGCGGAGCCGGGTGGGCCGGGGCGGGGAGGGGCGGGGCGGTGAGCGGTGTGATCCATCGTCACGCCATCCAGTTGCCGCCATCGACGCCATAGGTCTGGGCGACGATGTAATCGGCCTCCGCGCTGGCGAGAAAGACCGCCATGCCGGTCAGGTCCGCCGCGCTCGCCATCCGGCCGATCGGCACCGAAGCGGCGGCCGCGCGCTTCTTTTCGCCCGGCGCCCGGTTTTCGAGGCGGGCGAAATATCCGTCGACGCCGTCCCAATGCTCGCCGTCGACCACGCCCGGCGCGATCGCGTTGACGTTGATGCCGTGGCGGATCAGGTCGAGCCCGGCGGATTGGGTCATGCTGATCACCGCCGCCTTGGTCGCGCAATAGACCGCGACCAGCGGTTCGCCGCGCCGCCCGGCCTGGCTGGCCATGTTGATGATCTTGCCGCCCTGGCCGCGCGCGATCATGTGCCGGGCGGCCGCTTGCAGGCAAAAGAAGGTGCCGGCGGCGTTGACCGCGAACACGCGGTCATAGTCCGCCCGCGTCACCTCGGCGATCGGCGCGGCGGTGAACAGCGCGGCGTTGTTGACCAGGATGTCGAGGTGGCCGATCGCGCCGATCGCGTCGGCAAAGCCTGCATCGATCGACTCCGGCTGCGTCACGTCCATCCGGATGCCGACCGCGCCGGGGCCGATGGCCTCGGCTGCCGCGCGCGCGCCGTCGCCGTCGATATCGGCAAGCGCCACGGTCGCGCCCTCGGCGACATAGGCGCGGGCAAAGGCCAGGCCGATGCCGCGCGCGGCGCCGGTGATCAGCGCGGTCCTGCCCTCAAGCCGCATGGTGCGGACCGTCCACCCTCAGCACGCCGCGCGCACCGCCGGATAGGTCGTCAGCTCGATCGGGGCCTGGGGATCGATGACATTGTCGAAATCGATCACCGCGCCCTGCGCGATCAACGTTTCGCGCAGGTGGGCGAAGTTCATCTCCGACATGCCGTAGCCGTGGCGGACGCTCAGCGCGGCGGCGGTCCCGGCACCCTGGCCCATCGCCATGCAGGTCGCCATCACGCGGACCGATCCGAAACCGGGGCCGTCCGCGCTCAGGCAGCGCCCGGCGGTGACCAGGTTGACGCTGCCCTGCGGCACCAGGCAGCGGAACGGCACATTATATTCCTGGCGCGGAACGACCAGCCCGTCCTGGTCGTTGCTGTCGCTGGAGTGGATGTCGATGACGTGCGCACCCTTGGCGATCGTGTCGGGGAACGCCTTCGGCACCAGAATGTCGTCCTGCTGAAGCTGGTAGAGGCCGACGATGTGGTAGGATTCGCGCACCCCGGTCTGGATGCCCGATTTGGCCAGCCAGCAATCGCGGAACTCCGGGAATTCGCGGCGCAGGACCTCGATGATGAGCTGCAGGTTCTCGCGCAGGCTGCATTCGGTGCGGGTGAACCATTCGGGGTCGCTGGCGTCGGTCGGCTCACGCAGCACGTTGATGCTGACCATGCCGTCGCGGAAGAACCTGTTGATCCACGGCCCGCCGAAGATCGGGATCTCCCCCTGTGCGTTGAGCGCGAGCAGCCGGCTGCGGATCGTGTCGGACACCGGCAGCATCCCGTCGACCGCGTCGCCGAACAGATAGGACAGCGCGTCGGTGTCGACGCCGCCCAACTGGAACCACAAAGTCGCGGGCTGCAGGACGTCGCCCTTCGTCGTCGGCAGGCCCGCCGCGCGCACCAGATCGGCGTCGCCGGTGCAGTCGACGAACACCTCGCCCTGATACGCGACGCGCCCCGCCTTGTTCTGGACGATGACATGGGTGACGCGGTCGCCGTCCATCACGCAGTCGGCGAACCAGCTATGATAGAGCAGCGACACCCCGCTCTCGAGCAACAGGCGTTGCGCGGCGAGCTTCATGATCTCGTCGTTGACCGGGAAGTTGCCGCTCTCCAGCGTGGTATTGGCGCCGCCAAGGTCGGCGGCCTTCTGGAGCAGCTCGAACGGGATGCCACCGATGTGCTGCTTGCCGAAATGGCGGAACTCGCTGATCGGGGTCACCAGCGCGCTGGTCGCCATGCCGCCGACGAAGCCATAGCGTTCGATCAGCAGCGTCCGCGCACCGTTGCGCGCCGCGGCGACCGCGGCGATCAGGCCGGCGGGCCCGCCGCCGCAGACGATGACGTCATAGCGCCCGACGACGGGCACGTCGCGAACGGGTTCCCTGATCGACACATTCTCTCCCGATATCGCGGACACGCTTGTTCCCATTGTTCTGGTTGGCGGTTGAGGGCTCGGACGACGCCGGATCGATCCGCCAAATTCAATAACGATAATTATTTCTGACACAGGATCATTTCCCAGTCAATTATGGAAATATATCGTTCTTTTTACGCGGAAAAATAAAATTACGCGGCGGACAATTCTGTGCGGCTCTCATCAAATCGCCGCCAAGGTTGATACCGTTAATGGTGTCAGGCGCTCGGCACGGCGCGCGAGTTGCGCGCCGCGCGACGGGCGCTGGATACAAAGGCGGAGCGGGCGGCCGCGCATTGCGCGCGCTGATCGTCAGAGTTCGCAGACCAGCACGCTGCCCGACAGCGGCGCCCGAAGCAGCTGACTCGGGCTCAACCGCACCGAGGCGGAGGTGACGATCAGGCGCCGCCCATCCCGGCTGAAGCGAAGCCCCGATGGGCGCGGGACCGGCAATCCGATCCGGTCGAGCACCTCACCGCCCGGGGTCAGCTCGACCAGTTCCCAGCCGTCCCAGATCGCGGTCCACAAATGTCCCTTCGGCGACATCGCCAGCCCGGCCGGGCGCGGCCCGCCGGCGGGGAACTGGTGCAGGATCTCGAATTCGCCGAACTGTCCGCGTGCGTCGTCATAGGCATAGGCGCGAAGCTGGCGCATCGCCGAATCGATCAGGTAGACGCGGCTGCCGTCGTCGGACCAGATCACGCCGTTGGGCAGGCCGAGCCCCGACAATTCCGCCTTGACCGCGCCATCGGCGTCGACCTGCAACAGGCGGCCGTGCGCGCCCTCTCGCGACGGGTCGGCGCAGCCCAGCCACAGCCGGCCATGGCGGTCGATCGCGCCATCGTTGAAGCGATAGCCGAAATGGACGCCGTCGACGGTGACGCGGTTGCCGAGCGTGTTGGTGACCGGATCGAACGAGGCGATCGTGTTGGAGAAGGCGGCGACCAGCTGTCCGTCGCGGCCGGGCACCAGCGCGCCGATCACGTCGGGCATGGCAAAGGATTCGGTCGCGCCGTCGGCGCCCAGCCGCAGGATCGCCGGGGCGAGGATATCGATCCAGTAGAGCGTGTCGCCCACCCACAGCGGCGAATCGCCGATCAGGTTGGCGATCCGGCTGATCGGGGCCACCGTCGCGCTGCGGCTGACCGAGCCGGGTTCGTCGGGCGAGATCGCGAACGGGTATCCGCCGGCCGCGCGCGACGTTTTCCGCGCCGCCTCCAGCAGGTGCGGCGCAAAGGCGTGAAGCTGCTCGCGGGTCAGCAGATGCGCCGGGCCGGTCACCGTCAGTGCCGCGGTTGGCTCGCGGTGCTCGTCGAACACCGGCGCGGCGACCGATCGCCATCCGGTGTGGAGATCGTCGTCGTCGATCGCATAGTAACGCGCTTTGGTCAGTGCCTCCTCGGCGTCATGGTCATGCGAACCGTTCTGCAGGAACGCGCTCACCGCGCGGCCCGATGCCGAACCGCGCAGCGGCTCCATCGAGCCCACGTCGATCGCGCGGATGCGATCGCCCGGATGCGCCGCCTCGACGCAGATCATCCGGTCGCCATTGTTGGTCAGCAGGCGCGCGGAAAAGCCGGTCGCCGCGGCCAGCCGCTCAAGCTCGGGCGCCGCCGCGCCGCGAATGTCGAACTGGTTCCACACCGAATGCGCCAGCTCGAGGAACACCGGGCCGAGCCGCAGCCGCTGCGGCGACGAATCCGCCTGGAGGAATTCCTCCTCGACCAGCGCGGAAACCAGCCGGTGGACCGTGGGCTTCTTCAGGTCGAGTTGCGCCGCCAGTTCGGCGACGGTGATGTCGCCGCCCGCCTGCCCGACCGCACGCAGCACCGACAGGCTCCGGCGAACGGCGTTTGCTCCACCCGTCAGCTTGTCGTCCACGTCCTGCATCGATGCACCGATCCCCGAAAACCACCGATTCCACCGGCTGGACTCTGGTTCAGTCTTTGGCGGGCAGGGTCAATATCCTTTCGCGCGTCACCCGGCCCGGAGCGCGTCTATTCGGCCTCCACGCGCCGGATCGCGTCGGCCATGCGCTCGGCGATCATGATCACCGGGATGTTCAGGTTGGCGCGCGGGATGGTCGGCATGATCGAGGCATCGACCACGCGCAGCCCGGCCACGCCGTGGACGCGCCCGTCTTCGGGGCTGGTCACGGCATAGCCGTCCGCCGCGCGGCCCATGCGGCAGGTGCCCGACGGGTGCCATTGGCCGAACACGCCGGACCGGACGAAATCCTCGATCGCGGCACGATCCTCGATCAGCCCGCCGAGGGTCTTGCGCCCGCCGATGAACGTCTCGACGAAGGCCGGCTGCAACGCCGGTATGGCATCGAGCAGCAGCGCCATCGGCGCGGTCAGCAGATAGTTGGCGGCGCTGCGCCGCCCCAGCAGCTTGGCCCAGCCGCTATAGCTGGACGGAGAGGGGGTGACGACGTGCGGCTGCATTTCGGGGGAGGCCGCGATCGCCGCCATCATCAGCGTCGAGTCGGCCAGGCGCTCCAGGTCGCGCGGATCGGAGAACCAGTTGAAATTGGCGATCGGCCCGGTCGCGCCATCCGCGCTCTCGATATCGACGTGGCCGACGGAGAACGGCTTATTGATCCAGTAGAGCAGCGTGCCGATCCGCTCCCCCAGCGGGTGCCAGGCCGATTTGGTGGCGACCATCGCGAACATGTCGCCGGTGCCGCACCCCTCCATCCGCGACGAATAGCGCAGGCCGATATGGCTGTGCCGGCGCGTCCGGTTGCCGAGCCGGGCATGGGGGCGGATGAACGCCGACAGCGAAATCCCGGGATGCTCTTGCAGATTCTGGCCGACGCCGGGCCGATCCGCGACGATATCGATCCCCAGCGCGTGGAGGCGCGGCGCGGCGCCGATGCCGGCGCGCATCAGGATCGCCGGCGATTGCAGCGCGCCGGCGCAGACAATCGTTTCGCGGGCCAGGATGTCGGCGGCCTCGTCGCCCTTGCCGGTGGTGACGCCCAGCACCTGCCGGTCGCGCACGATCAATCCCGAAATCTCGGTGTTGGCCATGATCGTCAGGTTGGGGCGGCGGCGCACCGCTTCGGTCAGATAGCCGCGCGCGGTCGACACCCGGTGGCGTCCGTCGTTCGACAGGGTGAGCGGGAACACCCCGTCCTCGAACGATCCGTTTTGATCGGCGATCGCCGGAAAGCCGTGCGCCAGCATCGCGCGTTCCGCCGCCAGCGTGAATTCCGGCCACTGCGCGCGCGGGATGCGGTGGATCGGGATCGGCCCGTCCGCCCCGTGCAGCGGCCCGTCGAAATCGAGGTCGCGTTCCAGCTTGCGGAAATAGGGGAGCACCGTCTCCCAGTCCCAGCCCGTCGCCCCCTTGTCGGCCCATTCGTCATAGTCGTCGGGCGTGCCCCGGTTGGCGGCCTGGCCGTTGATGCTCGATCCGCCGCCGACAACCTTGGGCTGGTCATAGCGTTTGGGGTGGGGCCACGACGCGGGATCGTTGCCGGTCACCGGCAGCGGACGGCTGCGGATCGTCGACCAGTGATTCGCCGAATCGAACGCGACGATGCCGGGGTACATGTCGAGGAACTCGGCCGGCTCCTCGCCGGGCGGCAGGTCGCGCCCGGCCTCGATCAGCAGGACGTTCAGGCGCGGGTCCTCGGACAACCGGCTCGCCAGCACGCATCCCGCGCTGCCGCCGCCGACGATGACATAGTCGATCCGCGGCATCAGCCGATCCAGAAGCCGCCGTTGACGTCCAGCGTCGCGCCGGTGATGTAGGCGGCCTCGTCGGAGGCGAGGAACGCCACCGCCGCGCCGATTTCCGCGGGATCGGCCAGCCGTCCCAGCGGGATGTCCGCCACCACCTGTTCGCGCACCTCGGGCTTCATGTGGGTGCGGATCAGGTCGGTGTCGACCACGCCGGGCGCGATCGCGTTTACGGTGACGCCGGTCTTCGCCATCTGCCGCGCCAGCGTGCGGGCAAAGCCGAGCATCCCGCCCTTGGTCGTGCCATAGTGGATGCCGCCGTTCATCGCGCCGCGATGCGCCACCACCGACGACGTGCAGATGATCCGACCATAGCCGCGCTCGATCATGCCGGGCAGCACCGCCTTGGAAAACAGGAAGGCGCTCTTCAGGTTGACCGCGATCAGCCGGTCCCAGTCCTCCTCCGCCAGATCGAGGATCGACACCGCCTGGTCCATGCCGGCGTTGTTGACGAGGATGTCGATCTTTCCGAACCGGGCGATCGCCGCCGCGACCGCCGCCGCCACGTCCGCCGAGGACGATGCGTCGCCGGGCGTCGCCAGCGCGCCATCGCCGATCTCCGCCGCCTTGCGGTGCGCGCGATCCGCGTCGATGTCGTTGACCGCGACGCTGGCACCGCGCGCGGCGAGCTCGCTTGCGATCGCGCCGCCGATGCCGTTGCCGCCGCCCGTGACGATCGCCACCCGGCCGCGAAGATTCTGGGTCCGTTCCGCTGACATTGCGATTTGCTTCCTTTGGTATCGGGGGTCAGTTGGCGCGCGCGATCGCGCGCTTCGGGCGGGTCCGGCCGATCACGACGGCGAGGATGACCGCTGAGACGGGGTGCAGGATCGCCAGCCCGGCGAAGATAGCGAAGTAGCCGAACTGCATGACGATCGATCCCGCGAACAGGTTGAGCAGCAGCGAGGTGCTGGCGCCGACCGCGCCCAGCATCCCCAGCGCCGATGCGTTGACCTTGATCGGAAACAGCCCGGCGAGGAGCACGTTGAAGCCGACGAACCAGATCTGGCACACCGTGATGACGGCGGTGATGATGATCAGCGCCAGCGTCGGGCTCGACGTCATGGTGATCATCGCGCCCAGCGGCATCAGCGCGGCGGTGATGCCGAACAGATAGAGCTGGACGCGGATCGGATCATGGCCGCGCACCGCAAAGCGATCGACCGACCGGCCAAGCACCACGCAACTCAGCATCGCGACGATGTACGGAATGCCGCCGACCAGCCCCAGCTCGGTCAGCGACAGGCCGACGCGCTCCTGAAGATAGCCCGGAATCCAGAACAGGTAGAAATACCACACCGGATCACTGAGCATCCGTACCACGATGATCGCCCAGAACCGTTTGTCCTTGAGCAGCGAGGTGGCCGATGCACTGCCCTCATCGACCCTCTCCGCCGGCGCGGCGGGTTGGGCGACCGGTTGTGGAGCCGGTTGCGGGGCGGGCTGGCCGGCGGGCGCGTCCTTGCTGTCGGTGAACCACCACAGGATCGCGATGCCGATACCGACCAGGCCGGGGATGACGAACGCCCCGCGCCAGCTGATCCCGGTCGCCAGCAGCGCGGTCAGCGGCGGCGCCAGGATCGCGCCAAGGTTGCCGGCGGGGGTGACGATGCTGATAGCCAGCGTGCGGCGTTCGACAGGAACCCAGTTGAGGATCGCGCGCTGGATCGCGGGGAACACCCCCGGCTCCGCCGCGCCGAGCACCGCGCGCGACGCCGCGAGATGGGCGAAGCTGTGCGACATGCCCGACGCGATGTTCGCCAGTGACCAGCCCACGGCAAAGATCGTCATGCAGATTCGGGTGCCGAACCGGTCGATCAGCCGGCCGCTCACCACGTACATCAGGATATAGGGCAGCATGAACGCGAAGGTCAGCAGCGAATAGGCGTTGTCGTCGAACGCCAGCTCCGCCTTGACCACCGGCTTGAGGATCGAAAGCGTCTGGCGGTCGAAATAGTTGAGGACCACCAGCCCCATCAGCAGGCCCAGGATGAACCAGATCTTTCGGGGCATCCTCCGGATCGGATCGGCGGGCGCGATCGGGCTGGTGGTATCGGTCATCGGGCGGGCTCCGTCGGTTGCGCCCGCGCTGCCAGAGCCTCGAACTCCTGCACGGCGGTTTGGGCGATATCGGCATCCTGGTGGACGGTGCCGGAGCTGATGCCGATCGCCCCCACCACCTTGCCCGCCGCGGTTACAGGCACCCCGCCGCCCAGAACAGCGACTTCACCGCCGCGCAGCGTGTTCAGCCCGAAACCACGCTGGCCGGGCAGCGCGACCTCGGCCAGTTGCGCGGTCGATGCCCACAGGCCGGCCGCCGTCCGCGCCTTGGCGATCGCGAAATCGGCGGTGTAGGGCTTCGCGCCGTCCATGCGGTGAAACGCCAGCAGCGCGCCGGCGGCATCGACCACGGCGATATTCTGCGGCACGCCGATCGCGCTGGCGGCGGCGATGGCGCGGTCGATCAGCATCCGGGCATCGGCGGCGTCGAGCATGACGATGCTCCTCATGACCAGCGGGGCCCGTGCGGCGCCGGCATCATCGGGCCATCTCGGGACGATCCGACGGCTGGAGCGCGCGCTGGACGGCGGGATCGTGGATCCGCTGCGCCGCCGCGACGCTCGGGGTGCCGCCGTGGCCGTGGCCGGCCGGGGGCATCAGCCTGCCGTCGCCGTCGACGGTCAGCGCGACGCCGACATCGTCGCGCATCGGGTTGACCAGATGGTTGCGCTCGAACAGCGTCAGCTTCTCCAGCCCGGCGCAGCAATGCAGCGCGGTCGCCACGCCGATGCTGGTGCCGACGCCGTGCAGCGCGACGTTGACCCCGGTGCGCCGCGCCAGCGCGTCCAGCCGCCGCATCCCGGTCACGCCCAGTGCGCGGGTGACGTTGGGTTGCAGATAGGTCACGCCCAGGTCGACCAGCCGCTCGAACGCGGACAGGGTGAAGTCGTTCTCGCCGCCGCCGATCGCGAATGGCGCGCGTTCGCACAACAGGCGCAGCGTCTCGAAGTCCTCCGGCTCGACCGGCTCCTCGAGCCAGGCGATGTCATAGGGCGCCAGCCCGTCGAGCAGCGCCAGCGCCTCGTCGCGCTCATAGGCGCAATTGGCGTCGAGCATCAGCGGGGTTCCGGCCGGCATCGCCTCGCGTATGGCGCGAACATGCGTCACGTCGATAGCGACGCCGCGCCCGACCTTGAGCTTCACCGCGGTGTAGCCCTGGTCGAGGAACGCCAGCGCCTGCGCCGCGCTTTCTTCGGGATCGGCGAGGAAGGGGACCGGGCTGGCATAGAGCGGCACCGGCTCGACCCGGCCGCTCAGCATCTCGGCGAGCGACTTGCCCGCGCGCTTCGCCGTCAGGTCCCACAGGGCGATGTCGAGACCGGCCAGCGCCTCCATCGCCGGGCCGCGGCTGTTGCCCAGCGCGAGGAAGAATCGATAGAATTCCTCGAGCGCCTCTTCGGGCGATGCGATCTCCGCACCGGTCAGCGCCGGGGCGATGACGTCCTCGATGATCGCCCGGCTCGGCCCGGGGCTGGGCAGGCCGAAGCACTCGCCAAAGCCTTTGACGCCGTCCTGATCGGTGACGACCACCAGGGTCGCGGTCTGGCCGGTGCGTTTGATTCGCTGGAAATGGGCTGCCGGGCTCAGCAGCTCCTTCGGGACATTCCCCTCCCCATAGATCCGCGTGAACGGGTAGCGCATCTCGACGGCGACGACGGAAGCGATTTTCAGCATCCGGCCCTCACCGCGCGCTCGCGCATGACCGTTCGCGGACCGCCGTGCGGATGGCCGCACCCGCCTGCGCGGGGCGCCCGCGCGGCCCGCTCGCCATAGAATCCGTTTGACATTCCGAGCCTCCAACAATAGGTGGACTGTATTCCATAGTGTGGAATGATGACGGGGGGCGGGCGGGATGTCAACGCCGAATTCGATAAAAGGCCGACGACGAGGCAGACCGATCGACGCCCCTCCAAGTGTCAGCGCAGTGTAACATTATCGTTATTGTAAATGAGAATGAAAAATCGTCCATAATGCGGAAACCAGTCTCTAAACTGTAATAAACACATTATATATCAAGCTGGTAGTGTCAAATTGACTGGCGATTTATCGTGTGGCAGAATTCATTAACGATATCTGAAATCGGCCACGCGGCGCATGATCCGGCAAGGGGTGCCGGTGTGCGATGCGGGTGGTCCGCAACGTCCGGATACGGCTATTGGGGAGGATGAAATGAAAACGCGAGCAACGCTGCTTTTGGCGGTATCGACGGTCTCGATGCTGATCGCCGGCGCGATGCCGGCCTATGCCCAGGACGCCTCATCGCCGTCCGCCGACGCCGCGCCCGGCGCCCGTCAGGCGGGGAGAGGGACGCTGTCGGGCCAGGTCTTCGATCCGGCGGCCGGGTCCTACCTGCGCGACGCGATCGTCGACGTCGAGGCGGCGGACGGGCAGAAGCGTACCGTCACCACCGGTGAGGCCGGCGCCTTCCGCGTTCCCAATCTGCCGGCCGGCACCGCCCGCGTCACGGTCAGCTTCGTCGGCTATGTCGCGCAGACCCGCGACATCGCCATCCAGCCCGACGAGACCGCCACCCTCGAGCTGGAACTGGTGCGCAGCGGGCGCGACGGGCAGGCCGCGGGCGAAGGCGACATCGTCGTCAGCGGCATCCGCGACGCCAGCGCGATCGAGCTGATGTCCCAGCGCAAGGAATTGCAGATCGCGGACATGCTCAACACCGAAGCCTATGGCGACATCGCCGGCGGCAATCCGGCGGAGTTCATGAAATACATGCCGGGCGTCGACGTCGACGGCTCGAACGGCACCTCGGTCTACGCCTATCTGCGTGGCCTGCCGGCGGAATTCACCCGCACGCAGCTCAACGGCATGGACGTCGTCTCGGCCAACGCCGCGACCGCGACGGGCTATTCCAGCGCCGCCGCCGCCGCGCGCATCTTCAACTACGAAACGCTGTCCATGTCCGCGATCGACGCGGTCACCACCTACAAGACCACCGGTGCCGACCAGAACGCGGATGCGCCCGCCGGCATCATCGACCTGCGCACCAAGCGCGCCTATGACCGCAAGAAGGGCTTGTTCGTCGTCTCGCTCGAAGGTTTCACCCACGAAAACATGTGGGACAGCTACAAGAACGTTGGCCCGGATACGGGCGGGTGGGGGAACAGGAAGTTCCTGCCCAACGCCTCGCTGTTCTATTCCAACAGCTTCCTGAACCAGCGCCTCGGCGTAATGTTCTCGCTCGGTTTGAACGACCAGTATATCGAACGTGAGCAGATCACGATAAACCGTAACTACCGACAGTCGGCCACCGCACCCTATCCGCTCGAATTCTACAGTATGCAGGGTCAGACCGGCGCACGACGGACGATCCGCAGGACCGGGGCGCTGGTGCTCGATTTCAAGGCGACCGACACGCTCAACCTGTCCGTCATGGGGACGGCGTATCGCGGGAATATCCAGCTTCACAACCAGATCACGACCGTCAGCGCGGATACCTCGACCGGCACCAACGGCCTGCTCAATCTCAACGGGCAGCCGGCGACCTCCGCCGACGCGCTGTCCGGCTTCGTCGGCAAGCTGCCGGCCACCACCACGTCGATCACCTCCGCGGCAAACGACCAGTACAAGTATAACAACGGCAAGATCCTGGCCGCCAATTTCGACTGGAAGCTGGGCGGCCTCAGTCTCGACGGCTATTTCGCCTATTCGGACAGCCATTCCTATTATGATTCGCCGAGCGCCGGCCAGGTCCAGGCGGGGCCGACGTACGGTTCCACCGGCAATGCCCAGTTCGTGAAGGGCAGCTCCGATCTCGCTCTCACCGACTGGACGATCACCCAGATCAGCGGACCCGACTGGTCGAATCCGGCGTCCTACACCTTCAGCGGCAAGCCGGCGATTACCGTCAGCAATGGCATTTATGCCAGGATCTCGGCGCGCTCGGGTGCGCTCAACGCGCGTTACGACGCCGAGTTCGGCGACGTGCCGGTCAGCTTCAAGGCTGGGTTCAAGATCACCGACACCAGTTACCTGTTCGGCAACGACGCGCAGTATGGCTACACCTACAACGGCCCGCTGACCAACGCGGAATTCATTGCGCAGGCGACGAATCCCGGCATCAGCGGCATCACCGACAAGAGCCATTTCGTCATCAACTCATTGTCCGGGTCGAGCTATATCCCGGCGATCGACCTCGCCCGGCTGCTGCAGATGTATCGCGACAATCCGGGTGAATGGACCAGCGCGGCCACCCCCGCCCAATATGCCACGGCCAACTATCGGCGCACCGACGTCGATGAGACGATCAAGGCGATCTACGGCATGGCGACCGCTGACGTGACGCCCAAGCTGCAACTGCGCGCCGGCGTGCGCGGCGAGTGGACGAGCACCCGCGCCGACGTGTTCCAGTCACGCCCGCTCGCGGAGGTGCGGGCGTACACTCCGCCCGGCGCGGCGGCGGCCTGCGTCGTCACAGGATCGACCGGAATCGCCACCACGATTCCGTGCATCGACTATCAGTTCGCCAATGGCGCGTCGCAGGTGAAGGGCGAGTATTTCACCCTGTTTCCCAGCGCCTCCGCCAAATATACCTTTGGCCGCCGCACCGATCTGCAGATTGGCTACAGCCGTACGATCCTGCGCCCTGGCGTCGACGCCACCGGCAGCTCGCCGATCGAGAGTCTGACCGGCAGTTCGACCGGCGGGCCGCTGTTGACCGTTCCCAATCCGGGGCTGACGCCCGCGTTTTCCGACAATTTCTCGGCGCGCTTCTCGCACTATTTGCGCGGGGTCGGCATGGTGAACCTGGGGCTCTACTACAACCGTATCGACGGCCTGGTGGTGGTCAACGAATATACCGCGGCCGAGGCGGCCTCTAATCCCGTGCTCGCGCCCTATGCGTCGGATCCGACCTACGCGAACTATGCCTTCGCGACCTATACGCAGCGGGACATCATCACGATCAAGGGGCTTGAGGCGGCGTTCCAGCACAGTTTCACCTGGCTGCCCGCGCCGTTCGACGGCCTGTCGGTGCGCGGCGCGTTCATGCACAACGAGCCCAACCAGAAGATCCCGCGTGTCGGCAACAACATCGGCTCGCTCGGTGTGATCTATGAAAAGGGCCCGGTGCGGCTGTTCGCCAACCTGTTGTGGAACGACGACAAATATCGTTCGGATACGCCCACCTGGTTTCAGGCACGCACCGATCTGACCGTCTCTGGAAGGCTCAGGATCACCAAGCATCTGGAAACCTATTTCACGGTCAACAACTTGCTGGCCGCGCCCTATAACGTAATGGTGCCGGGCAGCTCCAACGCCTCCACCGCGGCGGCGAACATCGGCTCGCACAGCGCGATCTACGTTCAGAACGGCCGGACCGGCACCTTTGGTTTCCGGGCGCGCTTCTAGCGTCCCGGAGCGGTAGAACATATCCATCCACGGGCGTCGCCGGGCGCCCGTGGATGGCGAATGATAGTGGGGTTGCCATGTCGAACACGTCGCGTTTCACCCGTCGCCGCCTGCTCACCGACGCGACGCGGCTCGCCTCGCTCGCGGCGGCGACGACGTTGATGCCGCCGAACGTCCAGCGGTTGATGGCACAGGCGCCCAATCGGGCCGGCTCGCTCAAGGACATCAAGCACATCGTGCTGCTGATGCAGGAGAACCGGTCGTTCGATCACTATTTCGGCACGCTGTCCGGCGTGCGCGGGTTCGGCGATCGCGACCCGCTGATCCTGCCCGGCGGCCGGAACGTGTTCCACCAGCCCGACGCGCAGAACCCGAACGGCTATCTGCTGCCCTTCCACCTCGACAGTTTTTCGACCAACGCGCAGAAACTGCCGTCGACCAGCCACGAATGGGACGTCCAGCACCAGGCGTGGAACGGCGGCGCGATGGACCAGTGGCTGCCCGCCCACCGCGCCGCCGACGGCGCGCATGGCCCCTACACGATGGGGTATTTCCGGCGGCAGGACATCCCGTTCCACTATGCGCTGGCGGAGGCGTTCACGATCTGCGACGCCTATCATTCGTCGGTGATGGGGCCGACCTGGCCGAACCGGCTCTATTACCTCACCGGCATGATCGATCCCGAAGCGACCGGGGGCGGTCCGGTCACCCGCAATAAGATGCCCGGCGACGGATTCCGCTGGAAAAGCTATCCCGAGCGGCTTGAGGACGCGGGGATCGACTGGCGCATCTATCAATATGGTGAAGCCGGCAAGCGCCACCACAACATGTTCAAATATTTCGAGCGCTTCCGCAACGCGCCGGCCGGGTCGTCGCTCGCGCAGCGCGGGATGCCGGACACCGACGAGGACCGCTTCGCCCAGGACGTCCTGGGCGATCGCCTGCCCGCGGTGTCGTGGATCTATCCGTCGGCGGAAGCGAACGAGCATCCCAAGAACATGCCGGCGGCGGGCGCCGATTTCATCGCCCGCCGGCTCAACGAGCTTGCCGCCAACCCCGACGTGTGGGCGAAGACCGCGTTCATCCTCAACTATGACGAGAACGACGGCCTGTTCGATCACGTGCCCCCGCCGGTGCCGCCCGCCGGCACGCCGGGCGAGTTCGTCGACGGCGTGCCGATCGGCGCCGGCTTTCGCGTGCCGTGCATCATCATCTCGCCGTGGACGGTCGGCGGCTGGGTGTGCAGCCAGCCGTTCGATCACACCTCCGTGCTGCAACTGCTCGAACGCTTTACCGGAGTGCGGGAGCCGAACATCACCGACTGGCGTCGCCAGACCTTCGGCGACCTCACCTCCGCGTTTCGCTTTGGCCAGCGCCCGGCGCGGTCGCCGGTGCTGCCCGGCACCGCCGACATGCTGGCGCTCGCGCTGCAATCGGCGGCGAACCTGCCCGATCCGGCGATCCCGGGCGCCCGCCAGCCGCTTCCCGCGCAGGAGAAAGGCGTGCGAAAGCGGGTGAAACCGTCATGAAGACCAAGGTGGACGCGACCCTATGACCGCAACCCTGCTCAACCGCCGCCTTGTCCTGCTCGCCGGGGGGCAAGCGGCGCTGCTCGCCGCACTGGCGCGCACGCCCGCGCTGGCCGCCCCCAAATTCCTCGACGATCCGTTCGCGCTGGGAGTCGCCGCGGGCGATCCGGCGCCGGACGGCTTCGTGATCTGGACGCGGCTGGCACCCCGGCCGCTCGAGCCGCATGGCGGTATGCCCGCCGAGGCGGTCGAACTGGGGTGGGAGGTCGCCGAGGACGACGGCTTTCGCAAGATCGTGCGCGCGGGCAAGGCGCTGGCCCGGCCCGAGCTCGCGCATTCGGTCCATGTCGAGGTCGCCGGCCTCGGCAGCCAGCGCCGCTACTGGTATCGCTTCATGGTCGACGGCATCCCGAGCGAGACCGGCACCGCGCGCACCGCGCCGCTGGCCGGCGCGGCGGTGGACCGGCTGCGCATCGCGGTCGCCGGCTGCCAGAACTATCAGGCCGGGCTGTTCACCGCGTGGCGCCACATCAGCCGCGAGGCCGATCTCGATTTCGTCTATCACTATGGCGACTATATCTACGAGGGGGCGACGGCCGGCGTCGCCGCGCCGGGGCGGCCACCGGTGGTGCGCCGCCATCCCGACGACGAGCCCTACAGCCTCGACGACTATCGCCGGCGCTATGCGCTCTACAAGGTCGATCCCGATCTGCGCGCGGCGCACGCCGCCGCCGCGTTCCTGCCCTCGTTCGACGATCACGAGGTGGAGAACGACTGGTCGGGCGATCTCGATGCGAGCAGCACCCCGCCCGAGGTGTTCCTGCTGCGCCGCGCCGCCGCGATGCAGGCGTGGTACGAACATATGCCGGTGCGGATGGGCCAGTTCCCGCACAACGGCGCGCCGCGCGCGTATCGGCGGCTCGATTTCGGCCGGCTGATGCGCGTCAACATGCTCGACAAGCGCAGCTATCGCAGCATCCGGCTGTGCGAGAAGCCCGGCGACGGCAATTGCGTCGACCGGCGCGACAGCCCCGACACGATGCTGGGCGCGGAGCAGGAACGCTGGCTGGGCGACGGGCTGAACGGCGGCGCGACGTGGAACATGCTCGGTCTGGGCGGGCTGGTGATGCCGTTCGACCGGTCGGCGCAGAAGGTGCCGTCGAACGGATATGACAATTGGACGGGCTATCCCGACGCGCGCGAGCGGCTGGTCGGGATGATCCAGGATCGCAAGCTGACCAACGTCGTCATCACCGGCGGCGACAGCCACATGTTCTTCATCGGCCACCTGCCGTCGCGGCGCGGCGATCTGGAAAGCGCGCCGGTCGCCGCCGAGCTTCATGCCACCTCGATCAGCTCGACCAGCAGCAACGGCAATCCGATCGGTCCCGATCCGCGCGCCGCGACCAATCCGCACATCGCGCTGATCCACGACCAGCGCGGCTATATGCTGTGCGATATCGACGCCGCGGGCTGGACGTCGAGCCTGCGCGTGGTCGATCAGGCGATCGCGCTCGGCGGCACGGTCAGCACATTGGCGCGCTACATGGTCCGGCCCGACCGGCCCGGCGTCGTCAAGCTTTGACGGGCGTAGCGCAGGGCGGATCGGCGCCGACGGGGGCGGCGACCGGCAGGTTTGTGACGTTTGGCGAGGTGATGCTGCGGCTGTCGCCGCCGGGGCGCCAATTGCTGCTCCAGACGCCGAAGCTCGACGTCTGGGTCGGCGGTGCCGAGGCCAATGTCGCCACCCAGCTCGCGCGGCTCGGTCATCCCACCCGTTTCGTCAGCGCGGTGCCGGCCAACGCGCTTGGCGACGCGGCGCTGGCGCAATTGCGCGGCGCGGGCGTCGAGGTCGACCATGTCCAGCGCCGCGACGGGCGGATGGGCCTGTATTTCGCGACGCTGGGCGCGGGGCCGCGCGCGACAGACATCCTCTACGATCGCGCGCATTCCAGCTTCGCCGACGCGCCCGCCTCGGCATGGGATTGGGACGCGATCCTCTCCGGCGCCGACCGGCTCCATCTGTCGGGGATCACCCCCGCGCTCGGCCCGAACGGCGCCGAGGCGGCGACGGCGGCGGCCCGGGCGGCGACCCGGCTTGGCGTGCCGGTGTCGTTCGACGGCAATTATCGCGCGCGGCTGTGGCAGGCGTGGGACGGCGATCCGCGCGCGATCCTCACCGAATTGGTCCGCCACGCCGATGTCCTGTTCGGCAACCATCGCGACATCTCTCTGCTGCTGGGCAGCGCGTTCGGCGGCGAGGGGCCGGACCGGCGGCGCGAGGCGGCCGACGCGGCCTTCGCGCATTTCCCCCGGCTCCGGCTGATCGCCTCCACAGCGCGCCATGCCGACGACGCCGATCGCAACCGCATCTCGGCGCGGATCGACACGCGCGACCGGCACGTCCAGACAGAGGAGGTGACGGTCGCCGGGATCGTCGATCGGATCGGCACCGGCGATGCATTCGCCGCCGGGGTGCTCCACGCGCTACGCTCGGCGCGCGGACTGGAAGAGACGGTGCGTACCGGGCTGGCGCTCACCGTGCTCAAGCATTCGATTCCGGGCGATGCGGCGTTGTTCGCGCAGGGCGATATCGATCTGTTCCTGGACGGCGTGACCGACATTCGCCGATGAAGGCGGCGCGTTCGCATCGCCCCGATACGACAAAGGGAGATAGGAAATGATCCATCGCAGGCTCGGCTGGGCGCTCGCCGCCATCGTCACCGTCATCGGCGTCGCCGGTTATGCGGCGGACGGCCCCGGTGGCTATCTCGCGCCGGGCGAGTTCGACGTGACGTCGGTGATCGAGCCGGCGCCACGGCCGGGCGACCCGCGCTACGATACGGACCGAAAGATCTTCCGCGCGACCAGGCGGCTTGAGGGAACGCCGCGCTGGGCGCTGGCGACCGGCGATGCCGACACCGGCGTCCCGGCGCTGATGCGCGACTTCAGCTGCGCGATCGGGGTCGATCTGACGCCGGAGAACGCGCCCCGGCTGGCCGCCGTCGTGCGCCGCGCCGGAATCGATACGTCGGGCCAGACCCGGATCGCCAAGGAAACCTATAAGCGCGGCCGCCCCTTCACCATCGACAAGGGCGCGATCTGCCAGCCGCAGGCGGAGCTGTACGACAAGAAGGCGCAGCGGATGAGCTATGACTATCCGTCGGGCCACACCACCTGGGGCTGGACCTGGGCGCTGGTGCTGACCTCGGTCGCCCCCGATCGCGCGCAGCAGATTCTGGAACGCGGCCGTGCCTATGGCGACAGCCGGTTCGTGTGCGGCGCGCACAACGAAAGCGCGGTGGAGGCGGGCATGTTGTCGGCCACGGCGACGATGGCGCTGGTGGCGACCAAGCCCGACTATCAAAGCGATCTCGCCGCCGCGCGGGCGGAGCTTGCCGCCCTGCGCGCCAGCGCGCCGCCGGCCCGCAACTGCCCGGCCGAAGCCGCGTTGCTGGCGCAGCGCGTCATGCCCAAGCTCGACAACGGGACGAGGCGGCGGTGATCGCGTAGCGGGGTTCCGCCCGCTGACGACCGGAACGGTGCCGGGGCCGCGGTGACCCCGGCCCGCGCCCGTCCGCAATCCCCCGCGCTGGCGGGCGCGCAGGGCGCGGGCAAGGGCGGCGGCGCGCCCGATCCTATGCCGTCTTCGCCGCTGCCTTCTTCTTTGCCGGGGCCTTTTTGGCGGGGGCCTTCTTCGCCGGCTTCCGGCCCTTCTTCGCCGGGGCCGCCGCCGCGCGCGCGTCGATCAGCTGCGCGGCTTCCTCCAGCGTCAGCTCGTCCTTCTCGACCGTCTTGGGCAGCGTCGCGTTGGTGGTGCCGTCGGTGACATAGGCGCCGTAACGCCCGTCCATCAGCTTGATCTCCGCCTCGGTGCGCGGGTGCTTGCCCAGCACCTTGAGCGGTTCGCGCGCGGCGCCGCGCGCCGGACGGCCGCCGTTCGCCGCCGCTTCCGCCAGCTTGACCACCGCCGTGTTCATGCCGGTCTCGAACACCTCGGCGGTCGACGACAGCCGCGCATATTTGCCGGCGTGCGCCAGATAGGGGCCATAGCGGCCGATCGACGCGGTGATCGGCTCGCCGGTTTCGGGATGGTCGCCCACCGTGCGCGGCAGGCTCAGCAGCTTGAGCGCCATCTCCAGCGCGACGGGCTCTGGCACGTCCTTGGGGATCGAGGCGCGTTTGGCGTCCTTGCCGTCGCCAAGCTGGAGATAGGGACCGAACCGGCCCGAGCGGCGCGTGACATCGACGCCATTCTCGTCCTGCCCCAGCGCCTCCGGGCCGCTGCTCTCGCCCGCCTCGCCGCCCGGCTGGGCGAAACGGCGTGTGAACTTGCACTCGGGATAGTTGGAGCAGGCGACGAACGCGCCGAACCGGCCGCCGCGCAGGCTCAGCTTGCCGTCGCCGCATAGCGGGCACAGTCGTGGATCGGTGCCGTCGGCGTTGGGCGGGAACAGATAGGCCTCAAGGAAGGTGTCGAGCGCGGCGGTGACCTCGCTCGGCTGCAATTCCTTCACTTCCTCGGTGCGCGGCTTGAAGTCGCGCCAAAAGGCGTCGAGTACCGCCTGCCATTCGGCACGGCCGCCGGACACGTCGTCCAGCTCCTCCTCCAGGCCCGCGGTGAAATCATAGCTGACGTACTTCTCGAAGAACCGTTCGAGAAACGCGGTCAGCAGCCGCCCCGTCTCCTCGGCGAAGAAGCGGTTCTTCTCGACGCGGACATAGGCGCGATCCTTGAGCACCTGGATGATCGAGGCATAGGTCGACGGGCGGCCGATCCCCAGTTCCTCCAGCCGCTTGACCAGCGATGCTTCCGAAAAGCGCGGTGGCGGCTGGGTGAAATGCTGTTCGGCGGCGACGCCGGTCCTGGCCGGGGAATCGCCCGAACGGAGCAGCGGCAGGCGGCGCGAATCGTCGTCGGCGGCGTCGGCCTGTTGGCCGGAGCCGCCCACGAAAGGCTTGTCGTCCGATCCTTCCTCGTAGAGCGCGAGATAACCGGGGAACAGCACCACCTGCCCGGTCGCGCGCAGCCCGGTGCGGCCGGTGCCGTCCTCCAGCTCGATCGTGGTGCGCTCCATCCGCGCCGACGCCATCTGGCTGGCCAGTGCGCGCTTCCAGATCAGTTCGTACAGCCGCGCGTGGTCGCCGCCGCCTGCCCCTTTTCCAGAATTTGGGTCCTTGCCGAAGTCGGTCGGGCGGATCGCCTCGTGCGCTTCCTGCGCGTTCTTCGCCTTCGCGGTATAGTGGCGCGGCTTTTCCGGCACATAGCTGCCGTTGTAGCGTTCGGTCACCGCCTTGCGTGCGGCGTCGATCGCGCTGCCGTCCATCTGCACGCCGTCGGTCCGCATGTAGGTGATCAGGCCGTCCTCATACAGGCCCTGCGCGATCCGCATCGTGTGGCTGGCGGAAAAGCCGAGCTTGCGCGCGGCCTCCTGCTGGAGTGTCGAGGTGGTGAAGGGCGGCGGCGGGTTGCGCGTCGCCGGCTTGGTCTCGACGCTGGCGACGGTGAACCTGCCCGCCTCGACATCGGCCTTGGCGCGGTTGGCGGTGCCCTCGTCGCCGATCGACAGCCGGTCGAGCTTCTTGCCCTCCCAGGTCGTCAGGCGCGCGGCAAAGGGGGTGCCGTCATGCTCGAACGTCGCCTCGACGCTCCAATATTCCTGCGCCTTGAACGCCTCGATCTCGCGCTCGCGCTCGACGATCAGGCGCAGCGCCACCGACTGCACGCGCCCGGCGGATTTGGCGCCGGGCAATTTGCGCCACAGCACCGGCGACAGGGTGAAGCCGACCAGATAATCGAGCGCGCGGCGGGCGCGATAGGCGTCGATCAGGTCGGTATCCAGCTCGCGCGGGTGCTGCATGGCGTGGAGGATCGCCGGCTTGGTGATCGCGTTGAAGGTGACGCGCTCGACCTCCTGCGGCAATGCCTTGCGGTTCTTCAGCACCTCCTGCACGTGCCAGCTGATCGCCTCTCCCTCGCGATCGGGGTCGGTCGCCAGGATCAGTCGATCGGCCTTCTTGGCCTCGTCGGTGATCGCCTTGAGCTGCTTGGTCTTGTCGGCATAGGCTTCCCAGTCCATCGCGAACCCGTCGTCGGGGTTCACCGACCCGTCCTTAGCCGGCAGATCGCGGACATGGCCGTAGGAGGCGAGGACCCGATAGTCCGACCCCAGGTATTTTTCGATGGTCTTGGCCTTGGCCGGCGATTCGACGATGACGAGCTGCATGGGTGTCTGGCGTTCCCTTACGTGTACGCGCGAGGGTGGAGAAGCTTGGGCGGGGGCGTCAAGCCGGGACGGGGAAGTGAGGGCGGCGCGGCGTTCCGTCAAGGGCGCTGGCCGTCAAGGGTGCTGGCCGTCAAGGGCGCTGGCGATCAACGGCGCTGGCTGGTCAGGGGCGGTGCCGCAGCCGGCCGGTTCCGGGTGATACCCGCGTCGGTGTATCCGGTGCGCCGCCCGGCTCCTCCAGATCGGCGAGGATCGGGCAGTCGGGCCGGTCGTCCCCCGCGCAGCAGGCGACCAGCGCGCCAAGCGTCGCGGTCATCTGTTCCAGGCTGTCGATCCGCGCGCGAAGCTGGACGATATGCGCCTGCGCGATCCGTTTGACGTCGGCGCTGTGGCGGGATGTGTCGCGCCACAGGCTCAAAAGCTCGTTGATCTCGGCGACCGCGAAGCCAAGATCGCGCGCACGCCCGATGAACCGCAGCATATGGACGTCCGACGGCGAATAATCGCGATATCCGGAATCCTTGCGATCGGCCTTGGGGATCAGGCCCGTCTGCTCATAATAACGGATCATCTTGGCGGAAACGCCGGATGCCTTTGCCGCCTCGCCGATATTCATGCCGTTCCCTCCGTCGCGCGCGGCGCGAACCCGCGCAGGCGCAGCGCGTTGCCCAGCACGAAGACGCTCGACATCGCCATAGCCGCCGCCGCGAACACTGGCGACAACAGGATGCCCCAGGCGGGATAAAGCACCCCCGCCGCGACCGGGATCAGCGCCACATTATAGGCGAACGCCCAGAACAGATTCTGCCGGATGTTGCCGATCGTCGCACGCGACAGCGCGATCGCCGTCGCCACCCCGCTCAGCTGGCCCGACATCAGCACCACATCGGCCGCCTCGATGGCGATGTCGGTGCCGGTGCCGATCGCCAGGCCGACATCGGCCGCCGCCAGCGCGGGCGCATCGTTGATGCCGTCGCCGACGAAGGCGACGCGGCCGTGCGCTGCCTTCAGCCGGGCCACGGCCTCGACCTTCCCGGCGGGCAGGACTTCGGCGACCACCTCGTCGATGCTCAGCTGGCGGGCGACCGCTTGCGCCGTGATGCGGTTGTCGCCGGTCAGCATCGCGATCTTGAGGCCGAGCGCGTGGAGCGTCGCGATGGCAACCGGCGTGCTGTCCTTGATCGGGTCGGCCACGGCGATGATCGCGGCGAGCTTGCCATCGATCGCGGCATAGAGCGGGGACTTGCCCTGTCGCGCCATCCGCTCTGCCGTGTCGGCGAAGGCGGCGACATCCAGCCCCAGTTGGCGCATGTAGCGATCGGCACCGATCTGGATCCGATCTCCGCCGGCCAACGCGCTGACCCCGAGGCCGGTGATCGATTCAAAGCCGCTGATCGCCGGGAGCGTGATGCCCTCGGCCCTCGCCGCGTCGCCGATGGCGCGGGCGATCGGATGCTCGGACCTGTCCTCGACCGCGGCGACCACGCCCAGCACCCCGGCCCGGTCGAATCCGTCGGTTACCTGTAGGTCGGTGAGCGCGGGCCGTCCCTCGGTCAGCGTGCCGGTCTTGTCGACCGCGACCACCGTCGCGTCCTTCAAAAGCTGAAGCGCCTCGCCCTTGCGGAACAATATGCCCAGTTCCGCGCCGCGCCCGGTGCCGACCATGATCGCGGTCGGCGTCGCCAGCCCCATCGCGCACGGGCAGGCGACGATCAGGACCGCGACGGCATTGACCAGCGCAAGGGTCAGCGCCGGCGGCGGGCCGAACCACAGCCACGCGGCGAAGGTCAGCGCGGCGACCGCGAAGACCGCCGGGACGAACCACATCGTCACGCGGTCGACCAGCGCCTGGATCGGCAGCTTCGCGCCCTGCGCCTGCTCGACCATGCGGATGATCTGCGCCAGCATCGTCGCATGGCCGACCGCCGTCGCGCGAAACGCCAGCGCGCCCTCCTGGTTGACGGTGCCGCCGACCAGCGTGGCCCCCGGCGACTTGGCGACGGGAATCGGTTCGCCGGTGATCATCGATTCATCGACGTAGCTCTCACCCTCGGCCACTTCGCCGTCGACCGGGATGCGTTCGCCGGGGCGCACCTCGACGATGTCGCCGCTGACGACATCGGTGATGGCGATATCGACCGCCGCGCCGTCGCGGCGCACGCGCGCGGTGCTGGCCTGCAAGCCGATGAGCCGCTTGATCGCTTCTGATGTCCGGCCCTTGGCGCGCGCTTCCAGATAACGGCCGAGCAGGATCAGCGCGACGATGACGGCGGCCGCCTCGTAATAGACGTTGACCGTCCCGGCGGGCAGCACGCCGGGCGCGAAGGTCGCGACCAGCGAATAGCCATAGGCCGCGAGTGTGCCGACCGCGACCAGCGCGTTCATGTCCGGCGCCAGCCGCGCCAGCGCGGGCAGGCCGGCCCGGTAGAAACGAATGCCGGGGAAGGCCAGCACCAGCGTCGTCAGAACGCACTGGAGATACCAGCTCGTCTGGATGCCGATCGTGCGGTCGATCAGGCCGTGGGCGCCGGGAATGACGTGGCCGCCCATCTCCAGCAGGAACACCGGCAGCGCCAGCGCGGTCGCGAGGGTGAGGTCGCGCTTCAGGGAACGGCGCTCGGCGTCCCTGCGCTCGGCCGTTTCCTCGTCGCCCGCTACGCTCTCCGCGATCGGACGCGCGGCATAGCCGGCGCCGGCGATCGCCGCGACGAGCGCCTGAACGTCGGCCGCGCCGCGCACGCTCGCGCGCTCGGTCGCCAGATTGACAATCGCCTCGCCAACGCCGGGAACGGCCTTCAGCGCCCGCTCCACGCGCGCGACGCAGGATGCACAGGTCATCCCTTCCACCGCCAGCTCGACGCTTGATGGTGCCACGCCATAGCCGGCCTGCTCGACCGCGCGCACCAGCGCCTGCCGGTTGGCGGGGCCGTTCGTCTGGATGTCGGCGCGCTCGGTCGCCAGGTTGACGCTGACCGACCGCACGCCTTCCACCTTGCGCAGCGATCGCTCGATACGCGCCACGCAGGAGGCGCAGGTCATGCCCTCGATCGGCAGGCTGATCGTCGAATCGGCGGGTTGTTGCGGCTTTGACGGGGCGTCTGCGGTCAACATGGGCCGCATGATGCAGCTTCCCATCGTGGGAAGGTCAAGCGCAGATACATGATGCCGTTCGCGCCATCCCGGTCCCGACCGAAAGAACGGCCTTGACCTTCCAACGATGGGAAAGATTAACCCGCATTCCGTTGTCGGGAACAATGGAGGCCATCGGTGCAGCTGCACGTCGAAAACATGACCTGTGGTTCGTGCGTCCGGCACGTCACCCGGGCGATCGAAGCGGTCGATCCGCAGGCGACGGTCGAAGTGGATATTGCGGGCAAGAAGGTCACCGTCGATACCTGCGTCGGGGCGCACGCCATCGAAGCGGCGCTCGCCGCGGACGGCTATCCCGCGCGCGCCATCGAGGCGGCATAGGGATCGACGGTCATACCGTCGCAAGCTCCGGCCGTTGTTTCCGTTCCCGGCAATCGGACATCCGCAGGGCAGTTGAGCCATGACATCCTTCGTTGAACGCCGCTCGCTCCTGCGCGCTGGTGTCGTCGGGCTTGCCGGGCTGGGTGTGACGGGCCTTGTGCCCGCCTGGGCGCGGACGGGTTCCGCCGGGCTCGCACCCGCCATGCCCATGCTTTCGGGCGAGGACATCCATCTCAGGATCGCCAACACCCACTTCACCGTCGGTCGCCGCGCCGGTCATGCCGTGACCGTCAACGGCGTGTTGCCCGCCCCGCTGATCCGGCTGCGCGAGGGGCAGAACGTGCGCCTGCACGTCGAGAACGCGCTCGACGAGGATAGCTCGATCCACTGGCACGGGCTGCTCGTGCCGTTCCAGATGGACGGCGTTCCCGGCCTCAGCTTCCCCGGCATCAAGCCGCACAGCCGGTTCGTCTATGAATTCCCGGTGCGGCAAAGCGGCACCTATTGGTATCACAGCCACTCTGGCCTTCAGGAACAGCAGGGGCATTACGGTCCGATCGTGATCGATCCCGCCGGGCACGATCCGGTCGCCTGTGATCGCGAACATGTGATCGTGCTGAGCGACTGGACCTTCCTGCATCCGCACGCGCTCATCGCCCGGCTCAAGGCGGAAGGCGGCTATTTCAATCGCCGGAAGCAGAGCTTGCTCGGCATGATACGCGGCGGCGCGGAGGAAAGCATGTCCGCGGCCGATCGCGCGATGTGGGGACGGATGCGGATGGACCCCACCGACATCGCCGACGTGACGGCGGCCACCTACACCTATCTCGTCAACGGCCATGGCCCGCGGGAGAACTGGACCGGCCTGTTCCGCCCCGGCGAACGGGTGCGGCTGCGTTTCATCAACGCCGCCACGATGACGATCTTCAACGTCCGCATCCCCGGCCTGCGGATGACCGTGGTCAGCGCCGACGGGCTGGATGTCCGCCCGGTGACGGTCGACGAGTTCCAGATCGGCAATGCCGAGACCTATGACGTCACCGTCGAGCCGGTCGAGGACCGGGCGTTCACGCTGGTGGCGGAATCGATCGACCGATCGGGCATGGCCCGCGCCACGCTGGCGCCGCGCCTGGGCATGACCGCGCCGGTCCCGCCGCGGCGCCCCCGCCCCACGCTCACCATGAAGGACATGGGCATGGGCGGCGGCATGGGCGGCGCCATGGGCGGCAGGGATCACGGATCGATGGCGGCGATGGACCACGGCGCGATGGATCATGCCGCGATGGGCGATGGCGCGACGGCGACCGGACCCCGAGCGGCTGTCGCAGCGGATCGCAGCGGCGTTGACCATGGCGGCATGGACCATGGCACCGCCCAGGCGATGGGCGCCATGAACATGCGCGACAAGTCGCTGGTGCCCGACGGGGTCAAGGTCGGCGTCGGCGTCGATGCGATCGCCATGGCGCCGGTCGATCGCACCGGCGATCCGGGCGTCGGCCTCGACGATGTCGGGCACAAGGTGCTGACCTATCGCGACCTGATGTCGCTGACGCCCAATCCAGACACGCGACCGCCGCAGCGCACGATCGAGGTCCACCTCACCGGCAACATGGAACGCTTCATGTGGTCGTTCGACGGTGAGAAGTTCAGCGACGGCGTGGAGCCGATCCGTTTCGAGCGCGATGAACGCGCCCGCGTCGTCCTCATCAACGACACGATGATGACCCACCCGATCCACCTGCACGGCCATTTCTTCGAGGTGGTGAACGGCCACACCGGCAGCTATCCGCGCAAGCACACCGTCATGGTGCTGCCGGGCGGCAAGGTCAGCTTCGACCTGACCGCCGATGCGCCGGGCGACTGGGCGTTCCACTGCCACCTGCTGCTCCACATGCATGCCGGGATGTTTCGCGTCGTCACCGTCCGCCCGCTGGACGGAGGCGCCGCATGAGGATGATTATCGGCGTCGCCTTCATCGCCGCTATCGCCGTCGCGACACCCGCGCTGGCGCAGCACGATCATCAGGGCCATCCCGCGCCCGTCCAGCCGCCGCCGGCGGAAGCGCACGCGCAGCATCGGATGGAAGCGGCCGATGGCGATCCCCATGCCGGGCACGACATGCCGGCGGAACCCGCCACGGCGGCCGATCCCCATGCCGGCCACCAGATGCCGCCCCCCGTGCCGACGGAGACGCCCCCCGCGGCGACAGGGCATCGACCGGGCGTTCCCGATCCGCCGGTGAGGGGGCCGTCCGCAGCCGCATCGAGCGGCCCCGCCCACGCCGCCGATGCTGTCTTCGGCACGGCGGCCATGGCCCCGGCGCGCGCCATCGTCCGCCGCGAACATGGCGATATCACAAGCGGCATGATCCTGATCGACCGGCTCGAATCCGTGCTGGGCAAGGGCAGGGGCGGCTATGCGTGGGACGCGCAGGGCTGGTACGGCGGCGATATCGACCGGCTGTGGATCAAGACCGAGGGCGAGGGCCGCTTCGGCAAGCCCCTCGAGCGTGTCGAGGCGCAGGCGCTGTGGAGCCATGCGATCGACCCATGGTGGAACCTCCAGACCGGCGTTCGCCACGATTTTCGCGCCGGCCCGGACCGCAGCTACGCCGTCGTCGGCGTTCAGGGCCTCGCCCCCTATTGGTTCGAGATCGACAGCGCGTTGTTCCTGTCCGACAAGGGCGACGTCACCGCGCGGATCGCGGCGGAATACGATCAGCGCCTGACCCGGAAGCTGATCCTCCAGCCGGCCGCCGAATTGAACTTCGCCGCGCGGGACGTTCCTGAGCTGGGCATCGGCTCCGGCCTGTCGACCGCCGAACTGGGGCTGCGCCTGCGCTATCAGTTCGTGCCCGAATTCGCGCCTTATGTCGGCGTGCGCCATGAACGCGCGTTTGGCGACACGGCGGCGTTCCGGCGCGCCCGCGATGAGCGCGCGGGCGGGTGGAATATCCTGATCGGGGTCCGGTCGTGGTTCTAGGCGCGCAAGCGATCGAATCACCGGCGGGCTGATACGCCAGCCGCCCGCCACCATTAATTTGCTTGAAACGCAAATAATCCATCCATATTGCATAATCTGCAATATTGGAGGGCGCCGGTGAAGCTGTCGGTTCACAAGAAGCACATCGGGCTGAAGCAGCCCTTCCGCGTCGCGTTCGGAACGATCGCCGGGCTCGATGTGGTCGAGGTGGAGCTGCGCGAGGGTGACGTGGTCGGGCGCGGCGAATGCTGTCCGATGGACATCTATGGGCAAAGCGCCGACGCCACCGTTGCCGAGATCGAGGCGGTCGCGCCGCTGTTTGACCGGGGCGGCATCGATCGGGCCGCGCTTCAGGGACTGCTACCGTCGCGATCGGCGCGCAACGCGCTGGATTGCGCGCTGTGGGACCTAGAGGCCAAGGCATCGGGACGCTCGGTGTGGGATCTGGCGGGCCTCGCCGCGCCGGATGCCATCGCGTCGGACATCACCATCGGCATCCTGTCGCCGGAGGAGACCGCCAGCGTCGCGGCGACGCTGCGCGAAGCGACGACGATCAAGCTCAAGCTGGGCGGCGAGCACGACCTGGAATGCCTGCGCGCGGTGCGCGGGGTGCTGCCCGACACGCCGTTGTTCGTCGACGTCAATGCCGGCTGGACGCTCGACCATCTCAACCGGATGGCGCCCGAACTCGCCGCCGCCGACGTATTCATGATCGAACAGCCGCTCGCGCCTGGGGAAGACGCCCTGCTCGACGGCTATCATCGCGCGGTGCCGCTGTGCGCCGACGAATCCTGCCATGATCGCGGCGATCTCGATCGCCTCGTCGGGCGCTACGACTACGTCAATATCAAGCTCGACAAGACCGGCGGGCTGACCGAGGCGCTGGCGCTCGCGGCCGCGGCGCGAGAACGGGGATTCCGGCTGATGACCGGCTGTATGCTCGGATCGGGGCTGGCGATGGCGCCGGCCTATGTCGTCGCGTCGGTCTGCGACGTGGTCGATCTCGACGTGCCGCTCATCGTCCGCGACGCGGCCCACGCCGGCGTTCGGCACGACGGCCGCCAGGTGCATCGCTTCGCCGCCGATCTCTGGGGATGACGCGCCGTTCCGGCATGGGGGACTCCCTAGCCACGGCCACGAGCAGGGGCTAAAAGATTGCGATGGTCATCGCAAAGGAACAGGGTTTGCGAGCCAAGGATGCGCCCGACACCATAGGCGCGCTGCTGCGGTCGATCCGCAAGCGCCGCAAAATGACGCTGGAACATCTGTCGGAGCTGACCGGCATTTCGGTTTCGTCATTGTCGCGGATCGAGAACACCCAGCTCGGCCTGACGATCGAAAAGGTCGATCTGCTGGCGCGGGCGCTGGACGTCGCGCCCGAGGACCTGGTCGCGCGCAATCGCGGCGCGGTCGATCGCGACGTGCCGGCCGAGGCGAAGGCGTCGCTGCGCCGGGTGGTGGTCGATCGCGAGCGGAACCGCAACCGCAAGGCGAGCGCCTATCGCGAGCTCAACGTCCGCTATCTGTTCGATCGCGATCCCGACCGCGCGCTCGAATGTATGCAGGTCACGATCGAATCGATCAGCGTCTGGGATTCCGAATTCGTCCGCCATCCGGGCGAGAAGATCATCTACGTGCTCAAGGGCGACGCGGTGATCTATTGCGAGGGGCAGGCGCCGCTGATCCTGGAGACGGGCGATTCGCTCTTCATGGACGCGCAAATCTGGCACAGCACGGTGGCCGTGCACGGCCCTCCGGCCGAATTGCTGGTGACCTTCTATCACGGGCCGCACGGCAACCACGGGCTGTTCGAGACCCAGACCTTCACCCCCGAAAGCTGGGCCGCGCTCCAGGCGGACTGATGCGCCGCGCGGCGGGCGGCCCCGCCACCTCCCTGCGCGCCGCTCCCGATAAAATTGCTTGAACCGCAATTATGAAGCGCATATTGCATATATTGCAAAATAAGGCCGCGTCCGCGCGCCGTGACGACCGGCCAGGGCGACGTCGACAGTCGCCGGTCGATAGGAAGGGGGGTAGAAGAATGACTCGATTCTCCATGCGCCGGGCACGCTTGCTGGTCGCGGCCGGCACGGTGCTCTGCTTCGCCTCTCCCGCCCATGCACAGCGCGAGGAGCCGGCATCGGGGCAGGAGCCCGCGCCCGGCGACATCGTCGTCACCGCGCAGAAACGCGCCGAACGGCTGATCGATACCCCGCAGTCGATCTCGGCGCTGTCGTCGGACGATCTGACCAGGATCGCCGCGCGTCAGTTCGTCGATTTCGCCAATACCGTGCCCGGCCTTCAATATACCTCGCAGGGGGCGGGCACCTCGCAGATCAGCCTGCGCGGCGTCACCAGCGGCGCCGACGTGTCGTCGACCGTCGGTATCTATGTCGACGAAGTGCCCTATGGATCGAGTTCGGCGTTCGCCAACGGCGCGCGGCGCGCGCTGGACGTCGGGCTGTTCGACATCGACCGGGTCGAGGTGCTGCGCGGGCCGCAGGGCACGCTGTACGGCGCCAGCGCGATGGGCGGCGTGCTCAAATATGTGATGGCCAAGCCGTCGCTCACCGCCGTCGAGGGCAAGGCACAGGCGGGCCTCTCCACCACGCGGTCGGGCGGGACCAGCTACGATGCGTCGGCGGTGGTCAACGCGCCGCTGGTCACCGACAAGGTGGCGGTGCGGGCGAGCGGCTATTATTCGCGCGACGGCGGCTATTTCGACAATGTCGTCACCGGTGAGAAGAATGTCGATCGCGGTGAGGTCTATGGCGGGCGGGTCGATCTCCTCGCCGCGCCGACCGACGCGCTGTCGATCCGCCTGACCGGCTTTGCCCAGGACGTGCGGCGCGACGGCGGCAGCTATGCCAGCATCGGCCTCGATGGCGCGCCGGTCACTGGCTATTTCGACCAGGGCCATCCCCTGCGGGAGCCGTTCCGGTCGGATTTCCGGCTGGGCAGCGCGACGATCGACTATGATTTCGGCCCGGTGGCGCTGACATCGATCACCAGCTACCAGACCAACAAGACCTACGCGTCGACCGACGGCTCTGCCGTCTATGCGCTCTATCTCCAGATCCTCGCCAATATTCCCGCCCAGGCGGTGGCGGTGAACGAGCTGGCGCGCACCCGCAAGTTCACGCAGGAAATCCGTCTCGCCTCGGCGAGCGGGCAGGCGATCGAATGGCTGGTCGGCGGCTTCTACACGCATGAGAACAGCCTGTTGCGGCAGGTCGCCGACACCTATGGCGACGGGCTGGTGCTGCTGCCCGACGTCAACGCGGTCAGCGCGGCGATCGCCAGCACCTATGACGAATATGCCGTGTTCGGCAATCTGACCTGGCACCTGACCGATGCGTTCGATGTCGGCGGCGGCCTCCGCTACGCGCACAACGACCAGAAATTCACCCAGGACGCATCGGGGATATTGGTGGTGTCGGCGCCCGGATCGAGCTCGAGCGAGGGGGTGGTCACTTATCTGGCCAACGCGCGCTATCGCTTGAGCCGCAACGCCACCGCCTATGCGCGGTTCGCGACCGGCTATCGCCCCGGCGGCCCGAATTTCCGCGTCGTCGATCCGGTGACCAACCAGCCGTCCGCGCCGACCTTCCGCTCCGATTCGCTCGACAGCTACGAAATCGGGGTCAAGGCCGATACCGCCGACCGCAGCTTCGGCATCGACTTGTCGGGCTATTACATCGACTGGAAGAACATCCAACTGCTCAGCCCGGTCGCCGGCGTCACCAACTACACCAACGGCCCCGGCGCGCACATCAAGGGCGCCGAGCTGACGATGACCGCCCGTCCGGGGCGCGGCTTTGTCGCCACCGGCGCCTTTGCCTACAACGACGGCAAGCTGACCGAGGACGTGCCGCTGCTGGGCGCGCGCAAGGGCGAGCGCCTGCCAAACACCCCCCATGTCACCGCCGCGGTCAACGTCGATTACACCGTGATGGCCAGCCCGCTCAGGCCGACGGTCGGCGGGACGCTGCGGTTCGCGTCGGACAGCATGGTCAGTTTCGACGCCAGCCCGGCGCTGCGCCAGTACCGGGTGCCCGACTATGCCACCCTCGGCCTGCGCGCGGGGGCCACCTTCGGGCCGGTCGATGCGCAGGTCTATGTCCAGAACCTGTTCGACACCCACGGCCAGCTGGCGGCCCAGACGATCCTTTCGCAACTCGGCGGCCCGGCGCAGGTGCTGATGCTGCGACCGCGGACGTTGGGTCTGCGGCTGACCTCGCGCTTCTAGAGGGGGCGCGTGCCCGCCGGCCCCCGCGACGCCCCGCCCGGAATGCGCGCGCCCGCCGGAACGGGCGATCCGGCCTATCCGCCACTGCGCCGCGCGCGCTACGCCCAGGCGGTGATCGTCGCCATCGCCTTCTTCACCGCGATGGACATCTACGTCATCTCCCTGCTGGTCGAGCCGATCAAGCACGAGCTGCGATTGACCGACGTCCAGGTCGGCATCGCCAACACCACGGTGCTTTACGGCGCCTATGCCCTGTTCTGCATCCCGATGGGATTGCTGGTCGACCGGTCGAACCGGGTGCGGATGCTGGCGGTGGCGCTGGTGGTGTGGTGCCTGGGCCTGTTGCTGACCGGCCTGTCCAGCGGAGTGTGGCTGCTCGTCGCCAGCAAGGCGGCGCTGGGGGTCGCCAACGCCATCACCCTGCCGGCGGCGATGTCGCTGCTCGCCGACTATTTCCCGCCCGAACGCCGGGCGATGGCCACCACATCCTATGGCCTGGGCCAGGGGTTCGGCCAGGCCGGCGCGATCTTCATCGGCGGGCTGGGCCTGGGGGCGCTGACCCAGCTTGCCGCCGGCGGCGCGCCGCTGCTGTTCGGCCTGACGCCGTGGCGCATGGTGTCGCTGGGGTTCGCCGCCGCCGGGCTGGCGCTGATCCCCGCCGTCCTTTCGCTGCGTGAGCCGGCGCGGATGGAGGTGCGCCAGCATGGCGGCACAGGCCGCCTGCACGAGCTGTGGAGCTTTCGCGGGTTCCTGTTGCCGCTGCTGGCCGGTACGACGTGTCTGTCCGGCATGTCGACCGGGGTGATGAGCTGGATTCCGCCGGCGCTGACCCGTCTCTATGGGCAGCAGCCGGGCGATTTCGCCGGCTGGTTCGGCGCCGTCTCGCTGGTTTCGGTGCTCGCGGGGATGCTGGCCGGGGGCAAGCTCGGCGAGTATTTCCACCGGCAGGAAGGGCGCGCGGGCGTGCTGCGGCCGGCGGCGTTCGCGGCGGCGCTCTGCGTGCCGGCGTCATGCGTCGCGATGATGCCCGATCTGGCCTGGTTCGCGATCAGCTCGATCTGCTTCACGATCTGCTACGCCGTGTCGATCTCGATTCCGATGATCGCGATCACTTTCCGCATCCCCAACGAACTTCGCGGCGCGGTCATGGGCCTGTATATCGTGACGGTGTCGCTCGGCGGCGCGATCGCCGCGCCGCTGGTGGCGCTGGCCGGCACCGCGCTGGGCGGCGACGCGATGCTGGGGCGGGCGATGGCGCTGGTCGGCGCGCCGTCGGCGCTGCTCGCGGCGCTGTGTTTCTGGTGGGCCTCGCGCGGTGGCGACGGCCAGGTTAGCGAGTGAGAGGCCCAATATGACGCAGACAGCGGCGCGGACGCATTTCGATCCGGCCGGGATCGATCAGATCTTCGCGGCGGTCGACCAGTGCGGCCAGCCCGGCGCGGCGGTTGCGATCGCGATCGACGGCGTCCCGGTCTACCGGCGCGGCTTCGGACTGGCGAACATGGAACTGCCGGTGCTGCTCGGCCCCGGAATGCGGATGCGGATCGGGTCGACCACCAAGCATTTCACCGCGCTCGCCTATCTGCTCCTGTGCGAGGAGGGGCGCGCCGCGATCGATGATCCGGTCGGCGCGCATATCGGAGAGATCCACGCGGCCAGCCGCGACGTGACGATGCGCCAGCTGATGGGCCACACCAGCGGCATCCGCGATGCGATGGCGGTATCGATGCTCACCAACGGCACCGGCGTGCCGGTCGGCGACGCCGATCTGCTGAGATATTACCAGACGATCGCCGACGTCGATTTCGCCCCCGGCACCAGCTGGAGCTACAACAACGGCGGCTACGTCCTGTTGACGGCCGCCATCGAGCGGATCACCGGCGAGACGCTGGACGACGTGCTGCGGACGCGGATCTTCGAGCCGGTCGGGATGTTCGATACCCGGCTGCGGCGGTGGGATACCGATTTCGTGCCGAACAGCGCCACGCTGCACTTCCGGCGCGCCGACGGGCGCTTCACCCGCGATTATATGGGGTCGGAGATCAGCGGCGCGGGCGGCATCGTCTCGACGATGGACGACATGCTGCGCTGGCTGCGCCACATGGACGCGCCGACCGTCGGCTCGGCCGAAAGCTGGCGGCTGATGCGCGCGCCGCACACGCTGGAGAACGGAAGCTCGACCGGCTATGGGCTGGGTCTGGTGATCGGGCGCTATCGCGGTGTCGAGACGCTGTCGCACGGCGGCGGGGTGATGGCCGGCAACTCCCAGATGATCAAGGTGCCCGCCGCCGGGCTCGACATCTCGATCGCGGTCAATCGCGCCGATGTGAGCGCGGCCGAGCTTGCCAACCGCGTCATCGACGCCTGCGTCGCGGATCTGGCGCCGGTGGTCACCGCGCCGCACCCGCCATGTGACGCGGTGTTCGTCTCGCCGCGGGAGGGGCGGGTGATCGAGCTGGCGACGCACGGCGACATGCAGTTGATGGCGATCGACGGCGCCCCCGGCCTGCCGGTCACCGCAGACGCCGGCGGTAACCTGAACCTGCCCGACATCATGTCGTTCATCCGCCAATCGGCGCGGGTGGAGGGCCACTCGCTCGTCTTCACCGAATTCGGCGCCGAGATCGCGCTCGAGCGGATCGCGACCCAGCCCGACGCGCGGCTCGGCGATCGCGCCGGCAGTTTTGAATCCGCGGCGGTCGGCGCGCGCGCCCGCCTTTCCGAAACGGCAGGCGAGGCGCGGCTGACGATCGCCGGCGCGCACGGGGTCGCCGACTATCGGCTGACGCCGATCAGCGACACCATCTGGAAGGCAAGCGCACTTGGCCCGTTCGGGATGCTCGGTGGCATCGTGACCTTCGCGCCCGATCGCAGCGGCTTCGCGCTGGCCTCGGGGCGGATGAAGGGCCTCCGGTTCGCGCGGAGCAGTGGCCAGGGCGAGATCGCGGCGGCCAGCCGCTGACGGCCGCGCGCGCAGCGGCGTCCGGGCTATAGACCCGCCCGCACCCGAAACCCTGCCAACCCACCTCGATCGCCGCCGGTTGGTTGCGGCCGGTCGGTTCAGGCCCTAGATTGCCGCCCAACCCCTGTCTCACCAAACGGGCGCGAAATTTCCGACGATTCAACGGCCCGTTCGGGTGTAATGGCACCCCTCAGCCGGTCGGGCGCCGGCCCCGGAAAGGATCAACCATGAGCGTGGCCTTCCGCCGCGAAGGCGATGACGAGCACAAGGAGCCCAGGTTCGAGATCCCGATCGCGCCGGGTCCGAATCTGGTCACCGCGCGCGGGCTGGCGCTGATCGCGGCGCGCGTCGCCGAACTCGACCAGGCGATCGCCACCACCGCCGATGACGACGCGCGGGAAGGGCTGCGCCGCGACCAGCGTTACTGGGCGACCCGGCTCGCCACCGCGCGGATCGCGCCGGCGCCCGATGAAGGGGAGGTCGGCATCGGATCGCGCGTCACGTTCGCGCTGGGCGGCGTCACCCGCACGATCGCCATCGTCGGCGGCGACGAAGCCGATCCCGCCGGCGACCGCATCGCCTTCACCGCCCCGCTCGCCCGCGCGATGATGGGCGCGGCGGCGGGCGAGGCGGTCGACTATAACGGCACCGCCGAGGGGATTACCGTGATCGCGGTGGAGGAGGATCGATGAGCGAGCGTTTCGAGCGGCACCGCCAGCCGTGGCGCACCGACGAGGTGCAGAAGCTGCACACCCTGGCGAAGAAGGGCATGGCGCTGAAGGCGATCGCCAAGGCGCTGACCCGCAGCGAGGAATCGGTGAAGGAGCGCGCCAAGCTCGACGGGCTGGCGATCGCCAAGCTGCGCTGATCGTTACTTGCCGAAATTGCCGCGCCGATAGAGCAGGGTGATCGCCACCCGGCGATTGCGCGGGTCGGTGGCGTTGGCCGTGATCATCGGCTCGCGATCGGCAACGCCCTCGATCCGTTCGAAATGGCTTTCCGCGACGCCGGCCGCCGCCAGCCGGCGCCGGGTCGCCTCGGCCCGGCCGGATGACAGCATCCAGTTGTTCATCGCGCGCGGATCGCCATAGCCCAGGCTGTCGGTGTGGCCGCGGATCATGATCGGATTGTCCATGCCGCGAATCGATTCGGCGACCAGCCCGACCAGCTCGGACGCATCGGGCACCAGCGCGGTCGTGCCCAGTGCGAACATCGAATAATCGGCGTCGTCGAGCAGGTCGATGCGCATCCCGTCGCGCGTGGCGATGAAGCGGACGTGCTTGCCCAGCTTGGCCAGCTTGGAATTCTGGATCTTCGATTCGACCTGGCGGCGCAGGCGATCGAAATTCGCCTCGTCCTCGGCAAAGATCGACGCGCGCTTCAGCGATCCGCGGTCGCCCGATCCCTCGCGCGCGCCGCCGGCCGCGCCGACAGGGACGGTCATCGCCTTGGTGCCGGTCTGCGACGCGCGGTTGGGATAACTGTCCTTGTCGGTGATCGACGAGCCGCCGAACAGGCCGTTCGATCCGGCGCTGTTCTGCTTGAATTCAACCAGCGTCGGCGCGAAATAATCGGCGATCGACTTGCGCTGCTTCTCGGTGGTGGCGCCCAGGATCCACAGCAGCAGAAAGAACGCCATCATCGCCGTCACGAAATCGGCATAGGCGACCTTCCACGCGCCGCCGTGGTGCGCGCCATGGCCCTCGACGTAGATTTTCTTGACGATGATCTTGGGCGGCTGGTTCGAGCCGTGCGGCGCGCGGGCGGCGGCCATGAGTTACCGCCCCCGCAGGCCGTCGAACACTTCGCCGAAGCCCGGCTGGTTCTTGTGGGCGATGCCCGAACGCGCGGCCTCGATCACCAGCGGCTGCGGGTGGCCGTGGAGCGATGCGATGATGATCTGCTTGACGACGTGGTAGATCGCCGAATCGGCGTCGATCACCTGCTGGAGCCGGTTGGCGAGCGGTGCGACGATACCATAGGCGAGCAGCACGCCGAGGAAGGTGCCGACCAGCGCCGAGCCGATCATCGCGCCCAGGATCGCGGGCGGCTTGTCGATCGATCCCATCGTCTTGACCACGCCAAGCACCGCCGCGACGATGCCGAGCGCCGGCAGCGCGTCGCCGAGCGAGGTCAACGTGGTCTGCGGCCCCTGCACGTCATGGTGGTGGGTCTTGATCGCGTTGTCCATCACGTCCTCGACCGCGTGGACGTCGAGCGTGCCCGACGAGACCACGACCAGCCGCAGCGTGTCGGCGATCAGGTTGACCAGCGTGTGATCGGCGAGCAGCCGCGGATATTCGGCAAAGACGGCGGAGGACTTGGGGTCTTCGACATGCGGCTCCAGCGCGATCGGGCCGTCGGTCCGCAGCATCTTCATCAGCTTGGAGACGAGGAAGATCGTGTCGAGATAGTCCTGCTTCTTGTACTTCGGGCCCTTCAGCACCTTCATCAGCCCGCCGCCGAGCGCCTTCAGCTCCCGACCCGAATTGCCGATGACCAGCGCGCCAACGGCGGCGCCGCCGATGATCAGCATCTCGTGCGGGATGGCCTCCAGCACGGGGCCGAGCGCGCCCCCGGTGATGGCGAAGCCGCCGAACACCATGCCGAGCAGAATGACGAGACCGATCGCCGGAAACATGAACCGCAAAACCCCCTTGGCGACGATCGCGCACCCGTCAGGGTTAACGACCGCTTTGGGCTATCCTTGACGGCGGGAAGTAGGGATTTGGTAAACGCGCCGCCGAAAAAGGACCGATCAGCGCAGATAATCGAACAGCGACAGCGAACTCAGCCGGGTGAAGCTGGCCTGGGTCGCCTGCAACACCGTCATCGTCTTCTGCAATTCGATGATCGCGGCGGAGATGTCGGTGTCCTCCAGCCCGGATCGGGTTTCCTCGCGCGCGAGCGCGGCGTCGGCCAGCCGCTGCGATTCGAGGTCGAGCCGCGCGCCGCGCGCGCCCACCGATGCGCGGGCGTTGCCGATCGCGTCGAGCGCGGTCTTGATGTCGTCGATCGCGGTGCCGGCGTCGCTGCCGGCGTGGAGCGATGCCGACAGGCCCTGCAGGATCGCGAACATGTCGGTGGTCGATCCGTCGGCGCGCGTCAGGTTGCTGAACACCTCGTCCCCGGTCACCGTCGCGCGCACGCTGGCGCCGTCGCCGATCGGGATCGCGCTGGGGGTGCCGGTGCCGACGTAGCTGATCGTGCCGTCGGGCGCCTGGACATAGGCGGTGTTGCCGCTCGCGCCGCCGAACAGCGGCGCGCCGTTGGTGTCGGGGGTGTTCACCAGCTTGAGCAGATCCTCGATCATCGCGTCCAGCGCGGTGGCGATCGTATTCCTCTGGTCGGCGGGCAGCGTGCCGCTGTTGGCCTGGATCGCCATGTCGCGCGCCTGCTGCAACTGTTCCTCGATGCTCGCCAGCGCCGAATCGGACGCGGTCAACAGCGTGCTGGCCAGGTCGACGTTCTTGGCGTTCTGCGTCGCGTCGGCGCCGGCGCGGCCCAGGCTGGACAACTGGCGATAGGCGACCGCGTCGCTCGACGGCGCGGCCAGCCGCTTCTGCGTCGAAATCTGCGTCTGCAACAGCCCGGCTCGTTCGCCGAGCGTCGTCATCGCACTGTTGGCCTGGCTGTAGAACAGGCTGGTCGAGATGCGCATCGCGGTTGCCTTAGCTGATGTCGAGGATGGACTGGAACGTCTCGCGCGCCACCTGGATGACGCGGCTGGACGCCTGATAGGCCTGCTGAAAGCGGATCAGGTCGACCGCGCTTTCGTCGAGGTCGACGCCGCTGACCGATTCGCGCGCGGCGACCGCGGCGTCGCGGATCGACCCCTGCGCGGCGGCGACGTTCTTGCGCGCAGCAAGCGCGGCGGCGTTGGCGGTGACGGTGTCGCTCAGCCCGCCTTCAAACGCCTGGGCCGTGCGCAGCGCGGCGAGCGCTTCCATGTTGCCGTTGCCGCGCGTGCCCTCGCCGGGCGCGGCGGCGGCGATGCCGCGCGGGTCGGTCAGCGCCAGCGTGATCTCGGTCGGCGGGTTGCCCGCCGCGAAGATCGGCGCGCCGGCGACGCCGTCGAGGTCGCGACCGTCGGCCTGAACCGCGTTGACCCCGGCGACGAATCGCGTGGCAAGATCGTTCAGCGCGTCGCGCGCGTCACTGATCCGCTGCGCGCCCTCGGCGATGCCTGCAAAGGCGCCGCCCTGAACCGGAATCGACGTGGTGGTCGCGTTTCGGTGCATCTGGAACTGGCTGGCGCCGGTGGTCGGATCGGCCTGGAACGTCACCTGGCCCGCCCCGGCGGCGTCGACCAGCACCGGGCCGGCGCTGCCGCCGGCGCGGACGATCGCGCGGTTCTGCTCGTCGAAGGTCACGTTGATGTCGACCAGCGCGCTCATGCTGTCGAGCAGCCGGTCGCGTTCGTCGAGCATCGACATCTGCATCGCCGATCCGTCGTCGGCGCGCGCCAGCCCCTGGTTGATCTGATAGAGCTGGGCGGCGAGGTCGTTCAGGTCGCGGGCGGCGTCGGTGCCGGTCTGGCGCAGGTCGCCGAACGCGGTGTCGAGCGCGCGCCCGGTCGCGGTGAAGGCGTTGGCCAGCGTCGATGCGGTCTCGATCATCACCGCGCGCGGGGCGACCGCGGCGGGATCGGCCGCGACGCTCTGCGCAGCGTTGAAGAAGGCGGTGAGCTGGGCGCCAAGCTGGTTGCCGGTCAGCCCCTGTTCGATCCGGCCCAGCCACACAACGCCCGCTTCGCTGCGTGCCAGGTCGGACCCGGCGGTACGCACTTCGGTGTTGCGGAATTCGTTGGCGGATCGGGTGATCGCCGACGCGATCGATCCGTTGCCCGACAGGCGCAGGCCCTTGGTGCCGGGAATCTCCGCAACCTGGACGGCGCGGCGCGCATAGCCGACCGTGCCCGAATTGGCGATGTTCTCCGACGTGGTGCTGAGCGCGGACTGATAGGTCCGCACGCCGGTGGCGCCGATATAGAGCAGGTCGGTCATGCGACGGGCTCCCCGTCCGCCGGAGCCGATTGGGCGAGCCCTTCGGCGGGCGCCGATCTCGCGAGGAAATCGACCATCGCCTTGCCGATGCCGATCGGCGCGTGCGCCGCCATGCTCTGCGCCAGCTGCGTGTCCTGCATGTCGCGAAACTGTTCGCCGGCCTTGTTGTCGAACAAGCCGTCGGACAGGTGCGCCGCGCGCATCGACTTGAGCATCATGCCCACGAAGATCGCCTCGAACTTCTCGCCCGCCGCTTTCAGATTGTCGTGCGACGCGGTGCGCGACGTGTCGTTGGACACGCCGCCCGCGGTGCTCGCGATCGAGGCCGGGATGCCGGTCACAGCACCACCAGCTCGGCATTGAGCGCGCCTGCTTCCTTCAGCGCCTCGAGGATCGCGACCAGATCGGCCGGCGACGCGCCAATGGCGTTCACCGCCTTGACGATGTCGCTCAGCTTGGGCCCGGGTTCGAGCATGAACATCGGATGCTTCTCCTCCTCGACACCGACGGCGCTCTGGCGCTCCATCGCGGTCTCACCCTTACTAAACGGCAGGGGCTGGCTGATCCTTTGCGTCTCATCGATCCGAACGGTCAGTTTACCATGCGTCACCGCCGCCGGGCTGACCCGGACGGCCGAGTTGATGACGACCGTGCCGGTGCGCGCGTTGACGATCACGCGGGCGGCGGCCTCGGCCGCGCTGACCGGCAGATTCTCGATCGCGCTCATCATCTGGGCGCGGACGCCGCTCCCTTCCGGGGCCTGCACCGTCACCGACACAGCGTCGATCGCCTTGGCGGCGCCCATGCCGAACCGGGTGTTGATCGCGGTCGCGACGTTCTGCGCGGTGGTGAAGTCGGCGCGCGCCAGGTTGAAGGTGAGGGTGGGGGTGGTGGCGAAGCCGGTATCGACCGCGCGCTCGACCGTCGCCCCTTCCGGGATGCGGCCGGACGAGGGGATGTTGACGACGATCTTCGATCCGTCGGCGCCCTCGGCGCCCAGCCCGCCGACCGCGAGGTTGCCCTGCGCCATCGCATAGATCTGGCCGTCCGCGCCCTGAAGCGGCGTCAGCACCAAAGTGCCGCCGCGCAGCGACTTCGCCTTGCCCATCGCCGAAACGGTGATGTCCAGCTTCTGCCCCGGCTTGGCAAAGGCGGGCAGTTCCGCCGTCACGATCACCACCGCCGAATTCTTCAGGCTGGGGTTGACCCCCGCCGGGAGCTGAAGCCCGAAGCGCGACGCGACGCCCTTCATCGACTGGACGGTGTATTCGAGATTGTCGTCACCCGTGCCAGGCAGGCCGACGACGATGCCATAGCCGGTCAGCTGGTTGGTGCGGATGCCCTGAAACGCGCCCAGATCCTTGACGCGGTCGGCGTATGCCGGGGTCGCGACGAGCAGGGCGGCAAAGGCGGCGAGAATGAGGCGGAGCATCTGGAGCATCCTCAAAACGGGCTGACGACCTGGAAGAAGCGGCTGAGCCACCCCTGCCGGCTGGCGCGGGCGACATCGCCCTTGCCGGTGTAGGCGATCTGGGCATCGGCGACCCGGGTCGACAGCACGCGGTTGCTCGCGTCGATGTCGGCCGGGCGCACCATCCCGCGGATCTGGACGAATTCGTCGCCGCGATTGAGCGTGACGGTCTTCTGCCCCTGCACCACCATCGTGCCGTTGGGCAGCACCTGGGATACGGTGACGGTGATCTCGCCCGACAGCGCGTTCGACTGGTCGGCGGTGCCGCTGCCCTTGAAGTTGCGCTTGCCGCTGACCGACGCATCGCTCTCCTTGAACAGCGACAGCGCGCCGGTGCTGGGCGGGGTCAGGCCGAAGCCGCCGCCCGAATCGAGCTTCGATCCCGCCGACTTGGAGGCGGAGGTGCGCTCGACCAGAACGATCGTCACCGGATCGCCGACCGCACGGGCGCGCGCGCCCTCATGCAGCCCGGCATAGCCGCTGGTCGCCTGAAAGATCGCGCCGTTGGCCGGCGGCGGCGCGGGCGCGGGCTGGGGCAGCGTCACCCGATATTCGGGCGGCGGCGCCACGGCCTTTTTCTTGCCGCCGAACACGCCGGCGTCGGCCGCCGCCGGGGACAGCATCGCCGCCGCGCCGGCCAGAAGGACAAGGGTTCGCATCGCCGGTCAGCCTCAGAGGTTCTGGTTGACGTATTTGAGCATGTCGTCGGTCGCCGAGATCATCTTGGAATTGACCTCATAGGCGCGCTGGGTCTCGATCATGTCGACCAGCTCCTCGACGACATTGACGTTCGATCCCTCCAGCATCCCCTGGCGGATCTGGCCGCGACCGTCCTGTCCGGCGATGCCCAGGTTGACCGCGCCCGATGCCGCCGTCTCGATCACATAATTGTCGCCGGTCGCCTGAAGCCCGGCCGAGTTGGGGAAGCTGGCGACTTGGATCTGGCCGATCTGGCTCGGCTCGGTCTGGCCGGGCACGGTCGCGGAGACGGTGCCGTCGGTGCCGATCGCGATCGCGGTTGTGCCTTCCGGAATGGTGATGCCGGGCATCACCTGATAGCCCTCGGACGTCACCAGCAGCCCTTCGGGCGAACGGGTGAAGTTGCCGGCGCGGGTATAGCCGAGCTGGCCGCCGGGAAGCTGGACCTGGAAATAGCCGTCGCCGTCGAGCGCGACGTCGAGCGAATTGCCCGTCGTCTGCATCGATCCCTGGGTGTCGATCCGCGCGGTGCCCTGGATGCGCACGCCGGTGCCCAGGTTGAGCCCGGTGGCGTAGCGCGTCTCCGACGTGCTTGCCGCGCCGGGGGCGGTGACGACCTGATACGCCAGCGTCTCGAACGCCGCGCGGTCCTTCTTGAACGCGGTGGTGTTCACGTTGGCGAGGTTGTTCGAGATCACCCGCATCCGGGTGTCCTGCGCGTCGAGCCCGGTGCGGGCGATGTGGAGTGCGGCCGAAGACATGGTTCAGGTTCCTTTTCAGCCCGGCATCCGCATCAGCGATGCGGAGCTTTCGTCGAGGGTCTTGGCTTCCTTCAGCAGGTTGGCCTGGACCTCATAGCTGCGCTGGTTCTCGATCATGTCGACCAGCGCCTGGGTGAGATTGACGTTCGATCCCTCGAGCGCGCCCGACTGGACCTTCGCCTCGGCATCGTCGGGCAGCACGCCGCCGCCACGCACGTGGAGCAGGTTGTCGAGGCCCTTGACCGTGTCCGATCCTTCCGGGCTGGCCAGCCGGATCCTGTCGATCTGCTGCGGGGCGGCGCCCGGCTCGGCGCCCAGCGGGATGATCGAGAGCGTTCCGTCGTCGGCGATCATCACCTTGTCGGCGGGCGGCACGGTGATGGGCCCCCCCGAGCCCATCACCGGGAAACCGTCGCCGGTTTCCAACACGCCCGTGGCCGCGATCTTCAGATCGCCGCGCCGCGTATAGGCTTCGCTGCCGTCGGTGGCCTGGACCGCGATCCAGGCGGTGCCGGTGACCGCGATGTCGAGCGGATTGCCCGTCTGCTGGACGGCGCCGCCGGTGCGGTCGGCGTCGGTCACCTCCTCGCCGGTCGGCGCGCGCGATTCGAACGCGGCGCCGCCCTGCTTGAGCATCATCGCCTCGAACGAGACGCGATCGGCGCGAAAGCCGGTGGTCGACGCATTGGCGATGTTGTTGGCGATCGCCGCCTGCGCCGCCATCTGGCCCTTGAGCCCCGACAATGCCGTGTAGACCAGCCGGTCCATCGTTCAGCCTTTCGCCTGCCCGTCCGCGATCACGAACGGATGTTGAAGATGGTCTGCGAAATCTGGCTGGCGGTATCGAGCGCCTTGGAATTCGCCTGGAAATTGCGCTGGGCCGCGATCAGGTTGACCAGCTCCTCGGTGATGTCGACGTTCGACCGCTCGATCGCGCCGGACATCAGCGCGCCGAAACCGTTGACGCCCGGTTCGCCCAGCGTCGGATCGCCCGACAGGCCGGTCGGCGCCCAATAGCTGTTGCCGAGCTGGCGTAGCCCCTGCGGATTGGCGAAATTGGCCAGCACGACCTTGCCCAGCGCCTTGCTGTCGCCGTTGGAGAAGGTGGCGCGGACGATGCCGTCGTCGCCGACGGTCAGCCCCTCCAGCTTGCCGACCGCCGCGCCGTCCTGCGTGCGGCTGGCGACGCTGAACGCCTGGGGAAGCTGGGTGGTGGCGGTGCCGAAATCGAGCGAGATCTGCTGCGGCGTCGACGAGCTGGCCGGGGTGAACTCGCCGAACTGGGTCGCGGTGGTCGGCGCGGTCAGCACGCCGTTGGCGTCGAAGGTCAGGTCGATCGGCGCCGGGTTGGCCGGATCGGTGCCCAGCTGCTGGTCGCCGACGAAGCTGTAGACCTTCCACGCGCTGGTGGCGCCGCTGGTCTCGCGCACGAAATAGTTGGTCAGCGTCATCGCGTTGCCGCCGGCGTCATAGATCGTGGTCTGGGTCGAATTATTGTAGGTCGCCGGGTTGAAGCGATCGAACGCATAGGGGTTCGCCGCGGTGAACACCGGGTTGGACGACGGGATGCCGGCGTTGGCCGACAGGTTGAGCGACAGCGCGACGTTCTCGGTCGCCTGGGGTGTGCCGCTGATCTCCGGCAGGCGCAGGCTGACCGTCGAATCGAGCCCGGTCGCGACCACCGCGCCCGACCCGTCGACCGGATAGACTTGAAGATGGCCGCCGTTGCCGTCGACGACATAGCGATCGGCATCGACCATGAAGCCGCCGTTGCGGGTGAACGACACCTTGTTGGTCTCGAGGTCGGTCTTGACCGCGAAGAAGCCGTCGCCGGAGATCGCCAGCGCGAGCGACGAGTCGTTCTGGATCAGCCCGCCCTGGCCGAACTGCTGGCGGATCGCCTGCACCACGGAGCCGGATCCGATCATCTGGGTCGGATTGACCGCCACGCTCGACGCGATCACGTCGGCGAATTCGGTTCGGCTCTTCTTGAAGCCGTTGGTGCCGACGTTGGCGAGGTTGTGCGAGATGGTCGACATCTCGGTCTGCGAAGATTTGAGGCCGCTCAGCGAAGTGTAGAAGGACATGGGTGCTACTCCTGTGGAATGGGGTGTCGGGGTTCAGTCGGTTCGGGGCGTTCAGCCGATATCGCGCACGGCCGATGCGGGGATCTGGCCGATGCCGGGCAGGGTCAGGATCGGACCGCCGCTCGCGGGCATCGAGACCGAGGCGACCGGCGCCCACACCAGCGTGCGGCTCGGCACGTTGGTGCTGCCGTCGCGCGCGCTGGCGGTGATGGTGAACGGGCCGCCGCCGGCCTCCTCGCCGCTGTCGGTGGTGCCGTCCCAGTCGAAGTTGACGATACCCTTCGACTGTTTGCCGAGGTCGACCGATTTCAGGATGTTGCCGCTGGCATCGGCGATGGTCAGCGCGACGTTGCTCGCGTCCTTGTCGATCTCGATCTGGCCGGCGAACCCGCCCGATGTGCGCGGATAGGCGACCGATCCCTCGGTCAGCACGGTCTTGCCGACATAGCTCATCGCGTCGCTGGCCGATGTCGCGCCCAGCTTCTCGGCGATCGCCTTCAGCGTGGTCGACATCTCGGTGATGCCCGACAAGCTGGAGAATTGCGCCATCTGCGCGACCATCTGGGTGTTGTCGACCGGCTCGAACGGGTCCTGGTTCTGCATCTGTGCGGTCAGCAGCTTGATGAAGTCGCCCTGGTCGAGCGTCTGGTTGGCCGCCGACGCCGGCTGGATCGTCGTGCCGTTGTTGGTGCGGCCGATGCCCAGCGCGTCGAGCGCGGAATCGAAGGAGGTGGAGGTAGCCATGATCAGCGTCCGAGCTTGAGGGTGTCGACGATCAGCGACTTGGCGGTCTGCATCACCTCGACGTTGTTCTGGTAGGTGCGCGCGCTCTCGAGCATGTCGACCAGCTCGCGCGTTTCATCGACGGCGTTTTCGAACACGTTGCCGTCCTTGTCGGCCATCGGATTGCCGGGGTCGTAGCGCTTGGTCGGCTCCTCGCCGGCGGTGACGACCCGCTCGACATTGACCGTCGCCATGCCCGACGCCTGGTCGAACTGGGTACGGAACACCGGCTTCATCGTGCGATAGGCGGCGTCCGCCGTGGTCGCGACGCCGCCGGCGTTGGCGAGGTTCGACGCGGTGGTGTTCATCCGCACCAGCTGCGCGCTCATCGCGCGGCCGGCGACCTGGAAAATGCTCATCGGGTTGTCGGCCATGCTCATTCGCCCTTCAGCGCGCGGGTGATCGTGCCGATGCGACCGTTCAGGAACGACAGCGTCGTCTGATAGGCGACGGCGTTCTCGGCAAAGGCGGTCTGCTCGGTGGCCAGCTCGACGGTGTTGCCGTCCATGCTCATCTGCAGCGGGATGCGGTATTTGGTCGCGCCGGCGATGCCGCTGTCGACCGATCCGGTTTCCGCCGATCGCAGCGCGGTGGCGAAGTCGATGTCCTTCGCCTTGTAGCCCGGCGTGGAGGCGTTGGCGATATTCGACGCAAGCACGCCCATGCGCTGCGAACGCACTGCCAGTGCCGCGCCGTGCACGCCGAACAGGGTATCATTGCTCATGTCGTCGGTCTCCCGCGTCAATTCGAAGGGGTGTTCTGCAATGGCCGTGCCAAATCGGCCGGGGCGCCCGAATTGCCGGCACCGGCCAGGCAAAGCGGCAAGGATTTGCCGGCGGCGGCAACCGACTGCCGCGCCGAACGCGTCTTTGCGGGCCCTGCCCCCGGAAAGAAAACTGGCACCCCCCTTGCAGAGCGCCGGGGCGATGACCCTGTCCGCTCTCCCCACGCTCGGCGCTTTCGCCGATCCCGTCGCCCTCGCCATCGTCGGCGGCGGCACGCTCGCCGCGCTGGTGCTGCGCACGCCGGCCCGCGATCTGCTGCGCGGGATCGTGGCGCTGCGCACGCTCGCTCGGCGATCGTTCACCGCCGACGCGCTGCTGGCGCAGATCGACGCCTTTTCGCGCATCTCGGCACGCCACGGCGTCGTCCAGCTCGATCGATCGGTGATCGCCGATCCCGACGTCGCCACCGCGATCGGCCGCATCGTCGACGGCGCGGGGGGCGACGACGTCACCGCGCTGCTCGACCAGCGTCGCCTCGCGCGCGCCGAACGCCACCGCGCGGCGATCGACCTGTGGTCGGCGGCGGCGGAAATCTTTCCGGCGATGGGCATGGTCGGCACGCTGATCGGGCTGGTCCGCATGTTCGTGGCCATGACCGATCCCGCCACCATCGGCGCGTCGATGGCGGTGGCGGTGCTGGCGACACTCTATGGTGCGCTCGCCGCCAATCTGATCGCGATGCCGATCGCGGCGCGGCTCAGGCGCGCGGCGCGCGCCGAACTGGTCGAGCGCGCGCGGCTGGTCCGGCCACTGGCGGCGCTGGCCGATCGTGAGCGCCCGCGCGCGCGGGCGGTGGCGGCATGACCAGCGCCGCCTTTGACGACGATGTCTTCAACGACGGCGCGCGCCGGCCGATCTGGCTGGTCACGCTGGCCGATCTGATGCTGCTGCTGGTCGGCTTCTTCGTCTTTCTCCAGGCCAATCAGGCGCTTGACGGCCGCGCCATCGCCGACGGGCTGCGTGAGGGTTTCGGCGCCGCGACGGCCGAGCCCATGGCGGTGGACAGCGGCGCGATCGGCGGCTTCGCACCCGGATCGGCGGCTCTGCCCGCCAGCGACGCCCTGGCCTGGGCCCGCGACGCCGCGCGCGATCCGCGCACCATCGTCCGGGTGATCGGCGGCACCGACGGCACTCCGGCCGATGTCGACCCCGCCACCGGCAGCGCCGCCATCCTGGCCGCCGATCGCGCCCGCGCCGCCGCCGCGCTGCTGATCCGCGCGGTGCCGGCCGATCGCCTCGCCATCGAAACCCGCCCCGGCGCCGGCCGCGCCGTCCAGCTCCAGATCGGTTTCGCAGGAGACCCGAAATGATCCGCCCGTTGCTTTTCGCCCTCGCGCTTGCCCCGGTGTCGGCGGGTGGACCCGCCGCCGCGCAGCAGCTCCATTTCCAGGATACCGCCGCGATCGATGTCGCGGTCTCGGCCTTCACCGGCCATGCGATCGGGGAGGAGGGGGGCGCGCGCACCGCCGTCGACAAGCGGCTGAAGCTCGCCGCCTGCCCGTTGCCCCAGCTCGACTGGCGCGGCAGCTATCAGGATGCGGTGGTGGTGCGCTGTGACGCGCCGGCGTGGCGCATCTATGTGCCGATCCACACGCCGCCGCGCCCCGCGCCAGTCGCGGCGGTCGCCGCGCCGGTGCCGGTCGCGGCGGCCAAGGCCGAACCGGTGATCCGGCGCGGCGACGCGGTGACGGTGGAGGTCGGCGCCGCCGGCTTCTCGATCAGCCGCGACGGGGTGGCGATGGGCGATGCCCCCGCCGGCGGCCGCATCGCGATCAGGATCGATCCGGCCAAGCCGCCGGTGCAGGCTGTCGCGGTCGAGCCCGGCCGCGCGACGCTGCCCGGCTGGGCACAATAAAAAATGCTTAAACTTGTCGCCGCCCGGCCGTTATTCGGTCTGAAGAGGTTTTTCGAGGACGAAAGCCATGGTGGATCCGGTCGGGCCAAAGCCCAGCGCGACGATCGCTCAGCGCATTCAGCCGGTGGCGCCGAGCGCGCCGGTCGCTGCGCCGCAGACGCTGGTGCGCGGCGATGCCGTGCGCGCCGATCCATCGACGCTCAAGGCGCTGGCCGCGCCGCTGGTCGCGACGCCACCGGTCGATGCCGAACGCGTCACCAAGATCCGCAAGGCGATCCAGGACGGCAATTTCCCGCTGCTGCCGGCGACCGTCGCCGATCGGCTGCTCGCGCTCAAGATGCAGTGGTCGCCGGGGGGAGGCGATCGTGAGCCGTCGTGATGCGCTGATCGGCGTGATCGAGGCGCTCCATGCGGAGATCGCCGCGCTCAAGGCCAACGACCTCGCCGCGCTCGAGGCCGCGACCAGCGCCAAGCTGCGCGGGATCGACGCGGTCGCCGCGACGCCGGAGCCGCCCAGCGCGGAGATTGACGAGCTGGCGCGCGAGGCGCACCGGCTGAACGAGACCTGCCGGGTCTATGTCAACCTGATGGCGGCAAATGTTCGCCGCCGGCTGCAGGTTCTTGCCGGTTCGCCGGCGCAATCCTATCGCCCGCACGGCGCGGCGGCGCTGGCCTAGTTTGATCCGCTGACGCGGATGTGCGGTACCGGCTCGCTCCCCCACCCGATCACCGACTCAGTGTATCTTATGGGTGGCCGGGTGGGGGAGCGGGCCGGCACCGCACCGGATTCAAGTCCGCGGAATCCGGTATTATAACACCGCATTAACCAATATTGGCACGTTCCTTGCTGAAAGTCCCGTCACCATGGGACTTCAGGCAAGAGCGCGATGACCATTCCTTCGATCCAGCGCCTCAGTGGCGTTCACGGCGCGATCGCGCTGGCGAGCGAGCGCACCGGCATCGATTTCAACTATCTGCTCGGGCAGGCTCAGGTTGAGAGCGGGCTGCGCACCGATGCGCGCGCCGGTACGTCCAGCGCGACGGGTCTCTATCAGTTCATCGAGCAGAGCTGGCTCGGCGTGGTCAAGCAGCATGGCGCCGAACATGGCCTCGGCTGGGCGGCGGACAGCATCAAGCAGACCGCCGGCGGCCGCTATGTCGTCGGCGATCCGGCGCTGCGCAGCCAGATCCTCGGCCTGCGCAGCAACGCCACCGCCGCGTCGCTGATGGCGGCGGAACATGCCAGCGACAACAAGGCCGCGCTTGAGGCGCGCCTCGATCGCCCGGCCACCGGCACCGACCTCTATATGGCGCATTTCCTTGGACTGGGCGGGGCGAAGAAATTCCTGTCGGCGATGGACGCAAATTCCGGCCGCAGCGCCGCCTCGCTGTTTCCCGCCGCCGCGCGCGCCAATCACAATGTCTTCTACGCCAACGACGGCAGCCCGCGTTCGCTGGGCGAGGTCTACCAGCGTTTCGCCGCCAAGCTCGATAAGGGCGCGGCGGCGGGCGGCGGCACCGGCCTCGCCTCGGACGCGCTCGATCCGTCCGGCAACGGCACCGCTATCGGCGCCGACCCCGACGTCGAGGTCGTGCTCGGTACCGAGGCGCAGGGCGGCGACCGCCAGTGGCTCGCCAGCACGCTCGCCCAGATCAACGCCGCGAAACCGACCAGCGCCGCCGCGCTGCTGCGCCCCAATCCGGAGAATGCCCGCTTGGCCTATCTGATGCTCGCACGGCTCGGCGGTTAACCGATGGCCACGCTTCCGTTCCTGCCCGGCCGCGTCGCGCCGATGGCCAAGAGCTTCGCGTTGCCCGTGGCGATGCTGACGCTGGTCGCGCTGATGGTGGTGCCGATCCCGGCGGCGCTGCTCGACGTGTTCTTCGTCGCCAACATCGCGATCAGCCTGGCGGTGCTGATGGTCTCGCTCAACGCGCAGAAGCCATTGGACTTCTCCGCCTTTCCGACGGTGCTGCTGTTCGCCACGCTGTTCCGCCTCGGCCTCAACGTCGCCTCCACCCGCGTGGTGCTGGTGCATGGGCATGAGGGGGAGGCGGCGGCCGGCCACGTCATCGAGGCGTTCGGCACCTTCCTGATCGGCGGCGACTATGTCGTCGGCCTGTTCGTCTTCGCGATCCTGATCATCATCAACCTGATGGTGGTGACCAAGGGCGCGGGGCGCGTCTCCGAAGTCTCCGCGCGCTTCACCCTCGATGCGCTGCCCGGCAAGCAGATGGCGATCGACGCCGATCTCAACGCCGGCCTGATCACCCCTGACGAGGCGCGCGCGCGCCGCGTCGAGGTGGCGACCGAGGCCGATTTCTACGGATCGATGGACGGTTCGTCGAAGTTCGTGAAGGGCGACGCGATGGCCGGGCTGTTGATCCTCGCGGTCAACATCGTCGGCGGTCTGATCCTCGGCACCGTCAGCCACGGCCTGACGGTCAAGGACGCCGCGCAGACCTATATCCTGCTCGCGATCGGCGACGCGCTGGTCGCGCAGCTGCCGTCGCTGATGCTGTCGATCGCCGCCGCCGCGATCGTCACCCGAGTCACCTCGTCCGACGATCTCGCCGGCCAGATCGGCGGCCAGTTCGCCAGCCACAAGACCTGGACCCCGGTCGCCGCGATCCTCGCCATCCTCGGCGTCCTCCCCGGTATGCCGCATTTCGTGATCCTGCCCGCCGCGGCGATCGCCGGCTTTGCCGCGTGGCGGCTGCGTCAGGCGGCATTGCGCCCCGCGCCGGCCCCGCCGCAGCCGGCGGCCGAGCCGCAGGACCTGTCGAAGATCGGCTGGGACGAAGTGACCGACAGCATGCAGGTGATGCTCGACATCGGCTATGGCCTCGTGCCGCTGGTCGACGAGCGCAAGGGCAGCCCGCTGATGGGCCGCATCACCGGCGTGCGCCGCCAATTGTCCAAGGAACTCGGCTTCGTCGTGCCGCAGGTGCGGGTGCGCGACGACATCAACCTGGCGCCCTATACCTATCGCATCGTCATCGGCGGCGTGGTCGTCGGCGAGGATCAGGTGTCGCCCGACGAGATGCTCGCGCTCGATACCGGGCAGGCGGTCGGGTCGATGCCGGGCAAGCCGGTCAAGGACCCGACCTTCGGCCTCGACGCGGTGTGGATTTCGTCGGCCGACGCCGATGCCGCGACTGGTGCGGGCTATCTGGTGGTCGATCCCGGCACGGTGATCGCCACCCACCTCAACCAGAATCTGCTCGCCCACGCCTCCGAGCTGCTCGGCCCGGACGAGGTCCAGTCGCTGCTCGACGGGCTGAAGGAGCGCGCCGCCGCGCTGGTCGCGGCGCTGTGCCCGCAGCCGGTGCCGCTGACCACGCTGACCCAGGTGCTGCGCGGGCTGCTGGCGGAGGGGATTCCGCTCAAGGAATTCCGCCGCATCGCCGCCGCGATCGCCGTCGCCGCGCAACGCACCGCCGATCCCGAGGAGATGATCGAACTGATCCGCCCCGAACTCGGCGGCCTGATCATCCAGAAGCTGTGCGGCGTGCGCGAGCCACTGCGCGTGATGACGCTGGAGGGCCAGCTCGAGGCGCTGCTCGGCCAGGCGGTCCGCGCCGATCCGGCGCGGCGCCACACGATCGAGCCCGATCTCGGCCGGCGCATCGTCGACGCGATGCAGCGCGCCGCCCAGCCGCTCATGGCGGAAGCCAAGCCGTTCGCGCTGGTCGTCCAGCCGGCGATCCGCGTCGCGATGCGCAAACTGGTGCGATCGGTGCTGCCTGACACGCCGGTGATGAGCTTCTTTGAAGTGCCCGAGGACAAGTCGGTCGAGGTGATCGCGGTGATCGGCGCGCCGGAGGCGCTGGCGGCATGAGCTTTCATTCCCGCATCCAGCCCGATCCCGGCCAGCCGCTCACCTATGCGCGGACGGCGACACCCGGCGGACGCGACGTCGAGGCGCTGGTGCGCAAGCATCTGCCGCTGGTCCGCCGCATCGCCTGGCACGTCCATGGCAGCATGAGCACGATCGTCGATATCGAGGATCTGGTCCAGATCGGACTGGTCGCGCTGGTCGAGGCGGTCGGCGCGTTCGAGGATCGCGGCGCCGTGACGTTCGAGCAATATCTGCTGACGCGGCTGCGCGGCAGCATGATCGACGAGCTGCGTCGCCAGGCGACGTTGACCCGCGGCGCGATGCGCCGCCGCCGTGCCTATCAGGAGACCGTCGCCGCGCTGACAGAGGCGACCGGCCGTACGCCGTTCGATGCCGATGTGGCGGAGAAGCTGGGCGTGACGGTGGAAAAGCTGCGCACCGATTATGTGACGGCGGAGGCGATCCGCTTCGATTCGATCGACGACGTCTATGCGGACGACGCGCCCTGGTTCATGTCCGACGAGCCGTCGGCGTTCGACCAGCTCGCCGAAGCCGGACAGCGCGACGCGCTGATCGCCGCGATCATGGAGCTGCCCGAGCGCGAGGCGCAGGTGATCCAGCTCTATTATGTCGAGGAATTGAACCTCGAGGAGATTGGCCAGGTGATCGGCGTCGGCGCCGCGCGCGTATGCCAGATCAAGGCCGCTGCGCATGGCCGGCTGAAGAAGGCGCTGGCCCGCCGACTGGGGTAACGCGCTCCCGCTCCCATTTCCGTTCGTGCTGAGCTTGTCGAAGCACCGTCCTTCTTCTTCCGGCGAAAAGAAGGACGGTGCTTCGACAAGCTCAGCACGAACGGGGAAGGGATCCGGCCCTTCACCCCGTCCCCACAGGAAAAGCCCCGGCGGTCGCGTGACCGCCGGGGCTTTTCCGTGTGCGTGAACTCCGGTCGGTGGCCCGGCGCCGATGAAGGGGGGCGGCGCCGGGGGAGACCGGGGTTTCGCTTAGCGCAGCAGCTGCAGGACGGTCTGCTGGCTCTGGTTCGCCTGGGCGAGCATCGCGGTGGATGCCTGCGACAGGATCTGCGACTTGGCGAGCGCCGCGGTCTCCGACGAGAAGTCGGCGTCCTCGATGCGGCTGCGCGCGTCGGTCAGGTTGGTGACGTTGTTGGTCAGGTTGTTGACCACCGATTGCAGGCGATTCTGCGACGCGCCCAGGTTGGCGCGGGCGGTGTTGACCGTGTCGAGCGCGGTGTCGACCGTGCCCAGCGCGGCATCGGCGTTGGTGTCGCTGTCGACCCCGACGCCGGAGATGCCGAGCGAGATCGCGCCGAAGCTCAGCGAGACGGTGTCGCCGCTGTTGGCGCCGGTCTGGATCGCGACCGATCCGCTGGTGCCGGCGGTGCCGTCGAACAGCTTGACGCCGTTGAACTCGCTGTCGCTGATGATGCTGGCGATCTGGTCCTTCAGCTGCGTCACTTCGGCGTTCAGGTTGGTGCGGTCGCCCGCATCATAGGTGCCCGAAGCCGACTGCACCGCCAGCTCGCGGATGCGCTGCAGCATGTTGGTGACTTCTTCCAGCGCGCCTTCGGCGGTCTGCGCCATCGAGATGCCGTCGTTGGCGTTGCGGATCGCCTGGTTCATGCCGCGCACCTGCGAGGTCATCGACGAGGCGATGGCGAGGCCGGCGGCGTCGTCCTTGGCCGAGTTGATGCGCTTGCCGGTCGAAAGGCGCTGCATCGCCGTGTTGAGGCCGTCGTTCGCGCGGGTCGACGCATTCGCGGCGCGCAGCGAAGCAATATTGGTACCGATGACAGTCATGTCTTGTCTCCGTTCAAAGCCGGCGTCCCCGTCATCCCCCCAGTTCCGGGAGCCCGAGCCGCCACAAGGGGTAACGGCCGGCCGCGCGCGGGATTAAGCAGTTTCGCTCAGCATCTTTGCGCGGCCGGTTTGCGCCGCCGGGCGGGGGGTGCGGGCGTCCGCTGCGGGGCGGCCACCCCTTGCCGCGCCCGCGTGGCCGCGCCCGCGTGCCTATACGCGCCCGGAAAGATTATGCCGGTTTGCCGGCAAGCTTTACGCGACGTTAACCATCCCGGCCGCATCCCGTCATCAACACGGGGGTTCACATGGTTTCACTCTTTCCTTCGGCGGCGGTGCTTCGGCAGAAATATGCCCTGGTTTCCGGTCTGCGCGCCCAGGGCTTCGATATCGGATCGTTCGAGACCGGACGTCCGACGCCGGGCGACCTGTTCCTGATCGCGGAGGGTGAGACGCCCCCGGTCGCCGGTCGAACGCTGATCGCCGGCGAGGGCCCGCTGCACGCGGTGCCGTTCCGCGACGGCAATCCGGCGCGGCTGAGCTATACCCAGGACGACGCCGCGCTGGGCGCCGGTTTCGCCACCGCGATGCTGCGGCCGGGCGCGCCGGTCGCCGCCGATCCCGAGAGCCTGGCGCTGTACGCACTCGCCGAACGGATCGCCCAGTCGGACATCACCGTCCTCATCAACGGCCCGACCGGCACCGGCAAGGAAGTGCTGGCGCGCGCGATCCATAATGGCTCGCCGCGCGCCGATGGGCCGTTCATCGCGATCAACTGCGCCGCGCTGCCCGAATCGATGCTCGAAGCGATGCTGTTCGGCCACGTGAAGGGCTCGTTCACCGGCGCGTCGTCGGGCGGGCAGGGGTTCTTCCGCGCCGCGCACGGCGGCACGCTGCTGCTCGACGAGGTCGCCGAGATGCCGATCGGCCTTCAGGCAAAGCTGCTGCGCGCGCTCCAGGAGCGCGAGGTGGTGCCGATCGGCGCGACCGAGGCCGAAAAGGTCGATGTCCGCGTCATCGCCTGCGCCAATCGCGATCTTCAGGGCGAGGTCGCCGCCGGGCGGTTCCGCGCCGATCTCTACTATCGCCTGTCGGTGTTTCCGCTGGCCACCCGCGCCCTCGCCGAGCGTCGCGGGGACATCCCCGCGCTCGCCGCGGCGATGATCGTCCGCCACGCCGGCGAGCGGCCGGCACTGCCGTGGCTGAGCGACGATGCGCTGGCGATGCTGATCCGCCACGATTGGCCGGGCAACGTCCGCGAGCTGGAAAACGTCGTCCAGCGCGCGCTGCTGTTGGCGCAGGGCGAGCGGATCGAGGCGCACGACACCATCTTCGATCGTCCCGCCACACCCGCGCCGGTGATGCAGAGCGACGAGCCCGCGACGCTGGGAAAGGTGGTGCAGATGAGCGAATTCGCCGCGATCCGCGAGACGCTGGCCGCGTGCGGCGGCAGCCGGATCGAGACCGCGCGGCGGCTGGGCATTTCCGAACGCACGCTGCGCTATCGTCTGGCCAAGGCGCGTGAGCAGGGTGACGACATCGACGTCAACGCCAACCGGGCGATCTCGGCATGAGCGGCGTCGGCGGTGTCGGCGGCGCGATGGGCGTCGACCGGGTGATGGAACTGCGCGCGCAGATTCTCGAACGCAACGCCGCGCTGTCGCGTGCCAACGCGGCGGCGTCCGCGCCCGCCGGTGGCGCGGCACCGGCGGGACCGGCCAGCTTCACCGACACGTTCACCGATGCGTTGAAGTCGGTCAACGAAAGCCAGTCGAAGGCGGGCGCGCTGTCCGCCGCCTACGAGCGCGGCGAAACCATCGACATCGCCAAGGTGATGCTCGCCCGCCAGGAAGCGTCCGTCGGGTTCGAGGCGACGCTTCAGGTCCGCAACAAGCTCCTTGCCGCGTACAAGGACATCATGAGCATGCCGGTATAATCCATGGCTACCCAACTCGCTCCCGTGCCGCAGCCCGGCAATCCACTTGCCGGCCGCTTCGCCAATCCGCTGAAGCAGGTCACCGGCCTGCTCGGCCAGCCGGCGGTCAAGCGGTCGCTGCCGCTGATCTTCATGGTCGGCCTGGTGCTGGCCGCCGCGCTCGCCTGGTCGATGCTGCGCCAGCCGCCGCAAAAGGTGCTGTTCCCCAACCTCGCCGACAGCGACAAGGCGGCGGTGGTGCAGGCGCTCAAGACCGCCAGCATCGATGCCGATGTCGATGACAGCGGGTCGGTGACCGTCGCCGAGGATGACTACCACAAGGCGCGCATGCTTCTGGCGAGCCAGGATCTGCCCAAGTCGGCGCCGGGCGGCTATGCGCTGCTCGATCAGCTGCCGATGGGCGTGTCGCGCGCGGTAGAGGGCGAACGGCTGCGTCAGGCGCGTGAGACCGAACTGGCGAAATCGATCGAGGAGATCGACACCGTCGCCGATGCGCGCGTCCACCTCGCCACGCCGGAATCGACCGTGTTCGTCCGCGATCGGGCGGCGCCCAGCGCCAGCGTGATCGTCAAGCTCCAGTCGGGCCGTTCGCTTGCGGATTCGCAGGTCCGCTCGATCGTCAATCTCGTCGCCTCGTCGGTGCCGGGTATGAAGCCGGATGCGGTGACGATCGTCGACCAGATGGGCACGCTGCTCAGCAAGCCGGGCGCCGGTGCATCGAGCACCGAGGCGGGCGATGCGCGCATCGCGTTCCAGCGCCAGGTCGAGGACAAGGTCCGCGCGCAGATTAGCCAGCTGCTCACCCCGCTGCTGGGCGTCGGCAACTTCACCGCGGAAGTGCAGGCCGACGTCGATCTCGACGAGACCCAGGCGACGCGCGAAAGCTATGAGAAACAGGGTGCGGTGCGCGCCGAACAGGGCAATTGGACCGGCAACCAGCCGGCCAGCGCGCTCACCCCGCCCGGCGGCATTCCCGGCGCGCTGTCGAACACGCCGCCCGCCCCCGCCACGCTGGCGCTGGCCCAGGGCCAGCAGCCCGCGCCCAACGCGCCCGGCACGTCGCCGGCGACGCCGGCCGGCCCGGTCACCGACGCGATGAAGCAGACGGACAGCTATGCCCGCGCCTATGATCTGGGCAAGGAAGTGTCGGTCACCCGCGCCGCGCCCGGCGGGATCAAGCGGCTGTCGGTCGCGGTGCTGCTGCGCGAGCCGGACAAGGGCCGCCGCACCGCGCTGGAGATCCAGCAGATCACCGGGCTGGTGCAGGCCGCGGTCGGCTATACCGCCACCCGCAACGATCAGGTGACGGTGCTGTCGAAGAAATTCTCCGGTGGCGACGATGCCGCGCCGGCCCCCGCCTGGTATCAGGCGGAATGGCTGCCGATGGTGCTGCGCAACGTGACCGCGGTGGTGATCGCGCTGCTGGTGCTGCTGCTGGGCGTCCGTCCGCTGGCCAGGGGGCTGATGAAGAAGCGCGAAGACGCCGTCGCCGGTCCGCGCCTCGCCTTTGCCAATCCCGATGCACAGTCGGGCGCCGACAGCCCGGTAGACGCCGGTGGACCGGTGACGGTCGAGATGCTCGACAACGCGCGCGGCTACGACGACCGTGTCGGGCTGGTGCGCGGCTTCACCCGCGAGAACCCGACCCGCGCGGCGCTGGCGGTGCGCGACATGATCAAGTCGGAGGGCGCACAGTGAACGCGATCACCCGGATCTACACCGGCGTCGAACGCGCGGCGGTGCTGATGATGCTGGTCGGCGAGGACGAGGCCGCGGCCATCCTCCAGAAGCTCGACCCCGAAGAAGTACGCCAGCTCGGCAAGGCGATGTTCGCGGTGGCCGACGTCAGCGAGAACGAGGTCGACGTCGTGCTCGACGATTTCGTTTCCCGCGCTCGCGAGCGGACCGCGATCGGATTCGATCCGCGTCCGAAGATCGAGACGATGATGACCCGCGCGCTTGGGCCGGACAAGGCCGACAGCGTGCTGTCGCGCATCACCCCGCCGGAGGCGGCGGGGCAGATCGACCTGCTCGACTGGCTCGACGCCGGGGAGATCGCCGGACTGATCGAGAACGAGCATCCGCAGATCGCCGCCGTGCTGATCGCCAACCTCGATCCATCGGTCGCCGCGCAGGTGCTCGAAATCCTGCCCGAGCACATCCAGCCCGAGGTGGTGCACCGCATCGCCAAGCTCGAGCCGGTCTCGCCCGAGGCGCTCGATACGCTGCGGTCGATGCTGTCCAGCCGGGTCGGCAGCGCCGGCGCGCCCGCCGGCGTCCAGCTCGGCGGCACGCGCGAGGCGGCGAGGATCATGCAGAGCGCACGCAAGATCACCGAGGCGCGGGTGATGCCAAAGCTGGCCAAGATCGACCGCGAGGTTGCCCGCGCGATCGAGGAAGCGATGTTCGTGTTCGACAATCTGCTCGAACTCGATGACAAGAACCTGGGCATTCTCATCCGCAACATCGACGTCGACACGCTCACCCGCGCGCTCAAGGGCGTCGACGAAAGCGTGCGCGGCCGGTTCCTCGGCTGCATGTCGAGCCGCGCCGCCGACGGCATCCGCGACGAGATGGAATCGCGCGGGCCGATGCGGCTGTCCGAAGTGCTGGAGGCGCAAAAGGCGATCATCGCGATCGCGCGCAGCCTGGCCAAGGACGGCACGATCATCATGGGCGGCGGAGAGGACGACTATGTCTGATTTTCGCGCCGGCTTCGCCAGCCGGCATGACGCGGCGGCGGCGATCCTGAGCGCCGCCTTCGCTCTGCCCGCCGGGTTCGAGGCGATCGACCCGCGTGAGCGTATCGCCGGGGTCCGCCGTCCGAAGTCGTTCAAGCCGCAGCCGGAACAGGCGAACGGCCCGCGCCATTTCACCCCGCTCGATCCCGACAGCGACCCGACCGAAGGCTGGGATCCACTCGATCCCGAAAGCGGCCTGACCGGCGACGACCGCACGGCCGATGCCGGAGGCTTCATCGATCCGATCGCCGCCGCGCGTGAGGCTGGCAATGCCGAGGGCTTCGCCGCCGGGCTGGCGCATGCCGCCGCCGAGGCCGGCCGCGACCGCGCGCTGATCGACGCGATCGGCGAGGCGCTGGGCAAGGGCGAGAGGTTCGATCGCGAACGGATTGCGCGCGATCTGCGCCAGACGGTGCTGCTGCTGGTGTCGCGCATGGTGGGGGAGGCCGGCGTATCGGCCGATCTGCTCGCCAGCCGGGTCGAGGCGGCGGTCGACATGCTTGCCGACGCGGCCGAATCGATGCTGCTCCGGCTGAACCCCGCCGACGTGGCGCTGGTCGACGGCCGCCTGCCCGGCACGTTGTTTCCGGTCGCCGATCCGGCGATCGCGCGCGGCAGCTTCGTGCTCGAAAGCGCCTCGACCATCGTCGAGGACGGCCCCGGCCAGTGGCTGGAACAACTGAGCGGCGCGATCGACCGCGCGGCGATGCCGAAGTGACCTTCGCCGCATGATGAACGCCTTCACCACCGACTATCTCGGCAATCTCGCGCTCCGGGATTTCCACCCGCAACCGCGCGTTTCCGGGCGGCTGTCATCGTGCGACGGGCTGCTGATGGAGGCGGTCGGACTGTCACTGCCGGTCGGCACGGTCTGCGCGGTCGGCACCGAGGGCGATCGTCGGGTCGAGGCTGAGGTGATCGGCTTTCGCGGCGGAAAGACGCTGCTGATGAACCTGGGCGGCCCCGCGCCGCTGCTCCCCAACGCGCCGGTGCGCCCGGTCGGCCCCGCCGGCGAGGCGGAGGTCGGCGCGGCGCTGCTCGGCCGCGTCGTCGACGGCGCCGGCAAGCCGATCGACGGGCTTGGCCCGGTGCGCGGCGCGACGCATTGGCCGCTGGCGGGCAAGCTCCAGTCGCCGCTCGATCGCGGCCGCGTGCTCGAACCGCTCGACGTCGGCGTGCGCGCGATCAACGGTCTGCTGACGATCGGCCAGGGCCAGCGCATCGGCATCATGGCCGGCTCCGGCGTCGGCAAGTCGGTGCTGCTCGGCATGATCGTCCGCGCGGCCGAGGCCGACGTCGTCGTCGTCGGGCTGATCGGCGAGCGCAGCCGCGAGGTCGCCGACTTCCTGGAAACCAAGGTCGCCGGCGATGCGCGCAGCCGATCGGTGGTGGTCGCGGTCCCCGCCAACCATTCGCCGGTGCTGCGTATCCGCGGCGCGCTGCGCGCCACCGCCATCGCCGAAGCCTTTCGCGCCGAGGGCAAGAAGGTGCTGCTGATCATGGATTCGCTCACCCGCGTCGCCCATGCCGGGCGTGAGATAGGGCTGGCGCTGGGCGAGCCGGCGTCGGCGCGCGGCTATCCGCCCTCGGCCATCGCGATGCTGCCCAGCCTGATCGAGCGCGCCGGCACCGACGTCCATTCGGGCGGGTCGATCACCGCGATCTATACCGTGCTGGCGGACGGCGACGACGGCAACGATCCGGTGGTCGATTCGGCGCGGTCGATCCTCGACGGGCATATCGTGCTCAACCGCGCGCTGGCCGAGCGCGGCGTCTATCCCGCGATCGACATCGGGCCGTCGGTCAGCCGGGTGATGACCGACATCGTCGCGCGCGAACAGACCCACGCCGCGCGGGTGCTGCGCCGCCACCTCGCAACGTATGAGGAGAATCGCGATCTGGTGCTGATGGGCGCCTATCGCCCCGGCGCCGATCCCGCGATCGACGCGGCGATCGCCTATCATCCGGCGGTGATGGACTACGTTCGCCAAGACGCCGACGCCATCGTCGGGCTGGAGGAAGCGGTGACCGAGCTGGTCGGCGTGTTCGGGGACGGCTGAAATGGCGACGGCGCGCTCGCCCCAGCGGCTGCAACGTCTGCTCCGCGTCCGCACGCTCCAGCTTGGGCAGGTTCAGGCGCAGGAGATCGCGGCGACCGCCAAGCTCGACAGCGAGGCGGCGTTACGTGCGCGCATCGGCCAGCTCGTGTCGAGCGTCGCGCCCCGCGAGGCAGAGGCGGGCTTCGCCGCCAGCCTCGCCGCCGCCGCCTATTATCGCGACCGGCTGCACGCTTCCGCCGTTGCCGCCGAAGCGCGGGTCGAGGCCGCCGAGGCCGGGGTCGCCCGCGCGCAGGCCGCCACGCGTGAGGCGCGTCGCGACCAGTCGGCGATCGAGAAGCTGATCGCCCGTGCCCAGACCGAGGAGGCGATCCGCGCACTGCGCGCGCTGGAGGAACCGCCCGTCGTCCGCAAAAACCGGCACGCTCCTTGCTGATACCGCTGGCGAAGCTTCGCCAGACGGGATTGACGCATGATCCAGCTTACGACCCTGCTTGCCCCCGGACCGATCGACGTGTCCCGGCCGGCCGGGTCAACTCCGCAGATTTCCGCCGATTTCGCGATGGCGCTGGCCCGGTTCCTGGGGTCGCTGAGCCCGGCGCCGGCGACCGCCCCCGCGTCTGGCGGCGGCGTGACCGTGGCGGCACCCGAACGGCAGGCACTTGCCGCGCCCGGCAATCCGTTGCCGGTGGCGGCGATGCCGGATGCCGCGCTGGTGGCGACGGGGATCCCCGCCGATCCTGATCCGGCGTCGGTCCCGCTGCCGTTGGCGCTGGTCGCGGCGGCCGAGGATCAGGCGGAGGTCACAGCGGAGAAATCCGGCCCGGCCCCCGCCGAACCCGCCATCCGTACCCCGGCGCGGTCGCGCGCCCGCGCCCGGAGCGCGCCTGCCCCCGTAGCCGCACAGCCTGCTGTCGATACGGTCGAGGTATCCGCCCTGTCTCCCTCACGCGACGACGCCCCTGCGCGCCCAGCGCCCAGGAACCGCCGCGCGCCGGTGGAGGATGGGCCACAGCCCGCGGTCGTCGTATCGCCGCCGCCGCCTCTCGCCACGTCGGTCGCAGCCTCGATGGCGTTGCCGCGCGCGCGCACCGGGGCCGCGACCGGCCCGGCCGTGCCGCCATCGCCGATCACATCGACCGCTCAGGTCGAGGCGAAGTCCGCTGATCCGGCGACGACCACCACTGCATCGGTCACTCCAGCCACAGTCGAGCGTCCGGCGGCGGCACCCGTCGTCGCGCGACACGCACCGGAAGGGGCACCGCAGCCGGCCGGCGCTGCCGAACCGGCGCTCCCGCCCGAACGTCCGGCCACGGTGGCGCCGACCCCGGTGGCGATCGCGTCCCAGCCGGTGCCCGCGTCGGTTCCCGCAGCGTCGGCGGATGCGGCAGGCGTCGCCACGCCGCCCGGGCCTGGCCAGTCGATTTCACCACCGGTCGCCGAACCCACGATTCGCGCGAGCTTCGTCCGTGCGGGTCCCGCGCCGGCCGTTGTCCCGACCGTTGCTGTCACGCCCTCCGCTGACCCGGTCGTCATCCCTGCCGAAACGCCGCGCATCGCGCCGGCCGCGGTTGATGCCGCGCGCGCGCCCTCCGTGCGTGCTGAACCCGTTGCGCAGCCGGTCGTCGCCGCTCCGTCACCCGCGATGATCGCCGCACCGTCGGTCCAGCCGGCGGTGCAGGCCTTTGCCGCCGCGATGTTCGCCGCCGAACGCGTCGCGCCGGCGCGACGCGACGATAGCGCCGGCGATGCGGCGTCCGCTTTTGCGCTGCCGGGCCTCGCGGCGCCCGCCGGCGCGACGACGCCGCTCGCCGTCCACGCCCCGGCCCAGACCCAGGGCGCGCCGCTCGACACCCGCCGCGACGACTGGATGAACCAGATGATCGAACGGATCGAGATGGTCCGCGACGAGGGCGGCACGCGGGAGACTCGCATCCGCCTCGCACCCGACGCGCTGGGGCAGGTCGATGTCAGGATCCGCCACGACGGCGAATCGGTCCGCGTCCACCTGACCGCCGATACCCAGGCGGCCCGCACGCTGATCGCCGATGCCGCGCCGCGCCTGGCCGAGCTGGCCGAGAGCCGCGGGCTCAAGCTGGCCGGCGGTAGTGCCGATTCTGGCCAGGGACAGGGACAGGCGCAGGCCCAGACCCAGTCCGGCACCCGCGATCCGCGCCAGCCGCAGTCCCCCGGCCGCACCCCGGCACCCGCATCACGCGCGGACGCCACCGCGACCGACTCCGACGACATCCGTATTGCCTGAACACGAAAGGACTGAATGATGAGCGACAAGGCCGAAGCGGCCCCCAAGAAGAAGGGCGGCATCCTGAAACTGCTGATGATCGGTGGTGGCCTGATCGTGCTGGTCGGCGGCGGGGTCGGCGCGGGGCTCTATGCCTCGTCGAGCGGCCTGGTCGGCGGCGGCCCCGGCGCCGCGCGCGACACCGGCCCGCGCCTGGTCCCCGCATCCGAGCAGAAGCGCGCATCGGCGGCCGGTGAGGGTGGCGGCCACGGCGAGGGCGGCGGCGAAAGCGCCGGCGGCTCGCACGGCAGCGCTCCTCCGCCCGGCGAAGGCGGCGATCGCTACGCCTCCAACTATTACGCGATGGACAAGGAATTCACCGCCAATCTCAAGGAAAGCGTGCATTTCGTCCAGGTCGGCATCGCGGTGTCGACGCCCTATGACGATACCGTCATCGACAATCTCAAGACGCATGAGATCGCCGTCCGTTCGGCGGTGCTGATGGAGCTTGGCAACACCGATGAGGAGACGGTGTTCACCGAAGCGGGCAAGATCGGGATCCAGAAGCGGGTCGCCGCGTCGATCAACCGCGTTCTGAAGGAAAAATCGGGCTTCGGCGGGATTAGTAACGTCTACTTTACCAATTTCGTTGTTCAGTGACCGGGCATGGTTAACAGGACGGCAACCACGATGGACTCGGAACGGCGCGGGCGCGATCGCCCGACGGCGGAGCATGCGCCGTCGCTGGGGGCCGCCAATCTCAATCCGTTCGGCGATCTGCACACCGTCCAGCATCTGTCGGCGCGGCTGGCGCGGACGCTGCGTGGCGTGTTCGAGCCGGTGCTGCGCAGCCACGTCCGCGCCTGGGCCGAGCCGCTGGTCGTCCAGCGGTTCGCCGATTACGCCGCCGAACGCCCCAACGTCCTCACCGCGTGGCTGCCGCTGGCGATGACGCCGGGCAGCGCCCGCGCGCTGATCGTGCTCGACGGCGGTTTCGTGCTCGAGGCGCTCGATCTCTATTTCGGCGGCGCCGGCGATCGGCCCAAGCCGCTGCCCGGCGAGTTCACCCCGGCGGCGGAGGCGATGATCGTCCGCATCGGCCAGATGATCGCCGAACCGCTGACCAGCGCGTGGGAGCCGCTGGCGCGCCTTGGTTTCGCGCCCGGCCATCCCGAGGCGAGCTCGGCGATGATCCAGGGCGTCGACGGCGACGATGCGATGGTGGTGACCCGTTTCGGGGTCGCGGCGGGGGACAGCGCGCCGGTGTTCGTCGATATCGTCTATCCGGTCGCCGCGCTGAAGCCGTTCGCCCCCACGCTCACCGGCAAGCTGGTCCATGGCCACGCCACCGCGGTCGCGCCGAAATGGCAGGCCGGCCTGACCCGCGCCGCGATGAGCGTCCGCTTTCCGGTCCGCTCGGTGCTGGCCGAGCCGGTGATATCGCTCGCGCAGCTCATGGAGCTGAAGGTCGGCGACGTCGTGCCGGTCAATTTCGGCGCCGAAGTGCCGATCATGGTCAGCAACGATCGTCTCGGCACCGGCCTGGTCGGCACCTCCAACGGTCGCGCCGCCATTCGCATCACCCAACTTAATCGTCTCGACGAAGAGGACGCAGACCAATGAACGACATGTCCGGCGGAGCCCCGGTCGACGCATCGGTGGCCGCCAATTTCCGGCTGCTCCAGGACGTCGACGTCAAGCTGACGGTCGAGATCGGATCGACCTCGCTCACCCTGCGCGAACTGCTCGCGCTGGGCGAATCGAGCGTGATCGAGCTTGATCGCCACGCCAACGAACTGCTGGACGTGCTGGTCAACGGCACGCTGATCGGGCGCGGCGAAGTGGTCACCGTCGGCGACAAGTTCGGCGTGCGGATGACCGAACTGGTCAGCCCCGATAAGCGGGCGTCGCGCCAATGATGTGGGGGTATATCCTCAAGCTGGTCGTGTTGCTGCCGCTCGTCTGCGGCCTGCTGATCGGCTGCCTCTACCTGTGGCGCCGGCTGGAAGCGCGGATGCCCGGCAACCAGGGCGAGCGGCTGCTCAAGGTGCGTGAGACGATGATGATCTCCCCCGGCCTGCGCTTGGCGGTGCTCGATTTCGAGGGCAATCGCCTGCTCGTCTCGGTCGGCCGCGGCGGCGTCAACCTGATCGACAAGGCACCGGGCCAACAGCCGTGACCATCAATGATTTCCTGCCCAGCACCCGGAGCAATTCGGGCCGGACGTTCCGCGCGCTGATCGTCGTGCTGGCGATCATGACGGCGGCGCTGATCGCCTTCCCGGCCTTTGCGCAGGGCCTGCCCCCGGTTCCGGCCCCGGTCGCGCCGGGCGTCGGCGACGCGGTCGATCGCGCGCTGGGCGATCTCGGCGGCGGCAACGCCCCGCTCAGCCTGTCGCTGCAGATCCTCATCATCATGGGGCTGCTCACGGTCCTGCCCAGCATCCTGCTGATGATGACCAGCTTCACCCGGATCGTGATCGTGCTGGCGATCCTGCGCCAGGCGATGGGGCTCCAGCAATCACCGCCCAATCAGGTGCTGATCGGGCTGGCGCTGTTCCTCAGCTTCTTCGTGATGTCGCCGGTGATCTCGGACATCAACACCCAGGCGATCCAGCCCTATTCCGAAGGCAGGATCGGCGCGACCCAGATGATCGAGACGGCCGGAAAGCCGCTCCACGCCTTCATGGTCAAGCAGACGCGGGTCAAGGACGTGACGATGTTCGCCGGCATGGCGAAGAGCGGCCCGTATGCCGATACCGCCGACGTGCCGTTCTCGGTGCTGCTGCCCGCGTTCGTCACCAGCGAGCTGAAGACCGCGTTCCAGATCGGCTTCCTCATCTTCCTGCCGTTCATCGTCATCGATCTCGTCGTGGCCACGGTGCTGATGTCGTTGGGCATGATGATGCTCAGTCCACAGATCATATCCCTGCCGTTCAAGCTGCTGCTGTTCGTGCTGGTCGACGGCTGGGCGCTGACGATGGGCAGCCTCGCCAATAGTTTCGTGAGTTGAGGCTCGTGATTCCTCCACAACCGTTCGTGCTGAGCTTGTCGAAGCACCGCCCTTCTTTTGCGCGCGCCGGTTTGAAGAAGGACGGCCCTTCGACAAGCTCAGGGCGAACGGGGCGGGACTCCTGACATGGACGCCGACTATTTCCTGACCGTCGCGCGGGAGGCGATGTGGGTGCTGGCGCTGGCTGCCGCGCCGATCCTGATCCCGGCGCTGCTGTCGGGCCTGATCCTCGGCATGATCCAGGCGGCGACGTCGATCAACGAGCAGACGTTGAGCTTCGTGCCCAAGCTGATCGTGGTCGCGGTGTCGCTGGTGGTGTTCGGCGCGATGATCCTCGGGCTGCTGAGCGACTTCACCGTCAGCATCTTCGAACGCATCCCGGATCTGGTGAAATAGCCGGTGATGGGCTTCGGCCTCGCGATCGAGCCGCAGCTGTGGACGCTGCTGTTCTGCATGGTGCGCGTCGGCGCGGCGTTCGTCGCTGCGCCGGTGTTCAGCGCGGTCGCGGTGCCGCTGCCCGTACGGATCACGCTGGCCGGGGCGATCGGCGTGCTGGTGATGAACGTCACCCCCATCCACGCCCCCGAACATATCTTCGCCATCACCACCTTCCTGGCGATCGCGGCGGAGCTGCTGGTCGGCCTCGCGCTCGGCTTCGTGCTCCAGATCGCCTTCGCCGCGCCGCTGGTCGCAGGCGAACTGATCGGCGCGTCGATGGGCATCGGCTTCGCCAACCAGATCGATCCGCAACACGGCACCTCCACCCCCGCGCTCGGCAATTTCCTGTCGATCCTGCTGACGCTGCTGTTCCTGTCGGTCGACGGCCATCTCGTGCTCGTCGATCTGGTGGTGCGCAGCTATGAGGCGCTGCCGCCCGGTGCGGAGTGGCTGGCGCCGGCGCGGCTGATGAACATCGCGATGTTCGGCGGCTATGCGATGCTCGCCGGGCTGCTGCTCGCCCTGCCGGTCGGCTTCCTGCTGCTGTGTCTCAACCTCGTCGTCGGCATGCTGTCGCGCTCGGCGCCGGCGCTCAATCTGTTCGCGGTCGGGCTGCCGGCCAGCCTTGCGGTCGGCGTGATCGCGCTGTTCATCGCATTGCCGGTGATGGGCGATTACATGCAGGTCATCATCCGCGAGGGTCTCGACATGGCCGCCAAGCTGGTGCTCGGCTGATGTCGGATAACGAACGGACGGAAGCCCCAACACCCAAGCGCCTGCAAAAGGCGCGGGATGAGGGCGATGTCCTGCGCAGCCGCGAATTCGCGTCGGCGCTGGTGATCCTGATCGGCTGCGGCTGGATGGTGTTCTTCGGCCCCGGCCTGCTGGCGGCGTGCCGTCACGTGATGACCGCCAGCTTCTCGTTCGGCCGCGACGACGTCGAGCATTTCGAGCCGTTCCGCCCGCTGGCGGAGGCGGGGTGGACGCTGGCGCCGTCGATGGGCGTGCTGTTCGCGGTGGCGGTGGCGGCGGCGATCCTCAGCCAGGCGGGGCTGGGCGCGCTGACCTTCAATCCCAAGAACCTCGGCTTCAAGCCGAACAAGCTCAACCCGGCCAAGGGTCTCAAGCGGATCTTCGGCGCCAACGGCTGGATCGAACTGGTCAAGTCGCTGCTCAAGGTGGTGCTGCTGGGGTCGATCGGCGTGTGGATGCTATGGCGCACCGCGCACGGATCGATGGGGCTGGTCTCGACCGACCTCAATCGCGCGCTGGGCACGCTCGGCGACAGTTTCCTGACCCTGCTGTTCGCGATGGCGGGCGGGCTGGTGGTGATCGCCGGCATCGACGTGCCGGTCCAGGCGATCCGCCGGATGAAGAACCTCAAGATGAGCCATCAGGAGATCAAGGACGAGCACAAGGAGAGCGAAGGCTCGCCCGAGGTCAAGTCCGCGATCCGCGCCCGCCAGCGCGAGATCCTCAAGCGCAATTTCCGCAAGGCGGTGGCGGAGGCGCATGTCGTGCTGACCAACCCGACCCATTTCGCCGTGGCGCTGCGCTATGACCGGTTCAACGATCAGGTGCCGGTGGTGGTCGCCAAGGGCCGCGGCGACACCGCGCTGGCGATCCGCGAACTGGCGGCGGAGATGGCGGTGCCGGTGCTCGAATATCCGACGCTGGCCCGCGCGGTCTATTACACCAGCAAGGAAGGGCAGGAGGTCCGCGACGATCTCTATCTGGCGATCGCGACGGTGCTGGCGTTCGTGTTCGGCCTCAATGCCGAAGCGGGCGGCACGCAGCCCAACGTCGCCGTGCCGGAGACCGCGCGCTTCGATGAAAACGGGCGGAAAAACCCCACGATCCACTAAATTTCCGCCGCGCGCGGTCGCTCTATTCCTAGAGGGAGACGGTGATGGTCGATTCGATTGCCAAGACGCTCGGCGCCGGATCGGGCATCGACATCCAGGCGCTGGTGACGTCGCTGGTCGACGCGCAATATGCCAGCAAGACCCAGCTCTACGACAAGCGCGATGAGACGCTGACCGCACAGGTCTCCGCCGTGTCGCAACTCAAGAGCGGTATCACCGGCTTCAACACCGCCTTGCAGTCGCTGGTGCGCGGTGGCTCACTGTCGACCCAGCCGACCAGCGCCAACACCGGCATCGTCCAGGTCAGCGCAATCGCCGGGGCCAAGGTCGGCACGGTGTCGAGCAGCGTCGAGGTGCGCGCGCTGGCGTCGGCGCAGGTCGCCAACACCGCCGTGGCGCTGCCCGCCGGCGCGCATGTCGGCACCGGCACGCTGCAATTCGCCTTCGCCGACGGCACCAGCGTCGCCCCGATCGCGATCGGGGCCGGCGACGCGACGCTGTCCGGCATCGCGGCCAAAATCAACGCCGCCGGCATCGGCGTCACCGCGTCGGTGGTGAGCGACGTCAACGGCGAGCGGCTGGTGATGAAGGGCGCGAGCGGCGAGGCCAAGGCGTTCACCGTCACCGCGACCGAAACCGCCGGCGATGAAGGGCTGGCCGCGCTCAACGTCGGCAATGGTGCCACGGGCACCCAGATTTCCACCGCCGCCGCCGACGCGCGCGTCGCGATCGACGGCGTCGAGGTGCGGCGCGCGACCAACACGATCACCGATCTGATCCCCGGCGTGCGGCTCGATCTGCAATCGGCGGCGGTCGGTACGCGGGTAGCGATCGGCAGCACGCCGTCCACCGCCGCGCTCAACCAGGCGGTCAACGACGTCGTCGCCACCTACAACGAATTGTACGCGATGCTGAAGGAAGCGACCGACCCGGTGAACGGCGCGCTCGCGCACGATCCGGCCGCGCGTACCATGCTGACCCAGCTGCGCCAGATGACCACATCCAACCTGACCGGCAAGACCGATGGCAGCCCGGCCAGCCTGGCGTCGATCGGCGTTGTCACCAACCGCGACGGCACATTGAGCGTCGATGCGGCCAAGCTGACCGCCCAGCTCGCCAAGGCGCCTGACGCGATCGAGGCGATGTTCTCCGATCCCGGCAACGGCACCGGCCTGTCGTCGGCGCTCAACAAGATCACCATTGCGGTCACCAGCTCGAAAACCGGATTGGGCGCCGCGGCGACCCGCTACGCCAAGGCGCAGAGCGCGCTGGCCGAGGCCAAGGACAAGCTGGCCGACGCCGAGGAGCAGACCCGCACCCGGCTGACCCAGCAGTTCGGTAACATGGATGCGCGGGTCGCGGCCTATAAGAGCACCCAGGCGTTTCTGGAGCAGCAGATCGCCGTGTGGAACGCGCAGTAAGCGAAGATGCGCTACGCCACCGCCTTTGCCCGTCCCGACGCCACCTATCGCGCGATCGACCTTGCCGGCCGCACCGGCGGCGAGGATCCGGCGGGCCTGGTCGCGCTGCTCTATACCGAGGCGTCGCGGGCGCTGCGCACCGCCGCCTGGGCGGCCGAAAATCGCCGCTTCGACGTCAAGAGCGAGCGGGTGACCCGCGCCCTGTCGATCCTGTTCGCGCTGGAAGGTGGGCTGGACTTCGATCGTGGCGGCGAAGTGTCGAAGACGCTGGCCCGAGTCTATCAGGGCGCGCGCACCGAGCTGGTCGAGGCGAGCCTCGGCACCGATTCGCGCCGTTTCGTCACGATCGCCGAGACGATCGACGAGATCGCCGCCGCGTGGGAAACCGCGCGCCGATCGTGACGGCGTCGAGCGCGCTGGCGAACCGCGGCGGCTTCGACTATCCGGGCGTGGCATGAGCCAGCCACATATCGTCGCTCTGGGGGGCACCACCCGCACCGAATCCTCGACCGGCCGCACGCTGGCGGCGGCGCTGCGCATCGCCGAAGGGCTGGGCGCGCGCACCACGCTGCTGACCGGCGACGCGATCGATTTCCCCAACTATGATCCGGCGGGCAACGCCGCCGGCGACCAGGTCGACCGGTTTCTGGCGGCGCTGCGCGACGCCGACGGCATCATCCTGGGGTCGCCGGGCTATCACGGCACCTTTTCCGGGCTGGTCAAGAACGCGCTCGACCATGTCGAGCTGATGGCCAACGACGAGCGCCCCTATTTCACCGGGATGCCGGTCGGCCAGATCGCGATCGCGGCGGGCTGGCAGGCGGCGGTGTCGACGCTCACCGGGCTGCGGACGATCACCCACGCGCTGCGCGGCTGGCCGACTCCGCTGGGGGTGGCGATCAACTCGATCGAACCCGATTCGATCGCGCGCGCGGAACCGCAGATCGCGCTGATGGTCGGCCAGATGCTCGATTTCCTGTCGCGGCGTTAACCAGATCGTGAGCCCCCGGCGCTATATGCCGGGGCGATGGAGATTTCGCGCACCCGCACGATCCTGGCGGTCGATGACAGCCGGACCAACCTCAACGTGCTCGGTGCGCGGCTGGGGCGGCTGGGCTATCTGATGATGCTGTCGGGCAGCGGGCGCGAGGCGCTTGATCTGATCGCGGCGCGCGGCATCGACCTTGTCCTGCTCGACATGGTGATGCCCGATGTCAGCGGGCTCGACGTGCTCACCGACGTGCGCGCCACCCCGGAAACCGCCGAACTGCCGATCATCATGGTCACCAGCCGCAGCGAGCCGCAGGCGGCGGTCGAGGCGCTGGCCGCCGGCGCCGACGACTGGATCGCCAAGCCGTTCGCGTTCGAGGTGCTCGCCGCGCGGATCGAACGCACGCTCGAGCGGTCGCGCCGGCTGGGCGAGCTCAAGCGGGCCAACGCTGCGCTCGACGCCCGCATCGCCGCGCGCGCGATCGAGCTGGGCGAAATGCGCGCCGAACTGGCATCGAGCCAGGCCGACCGCAGCCGCCTGATCGCCTCGATCCACGCGCTGCACGGCGAGATCGACCGGCTGAGCCCAGGGTCGATTCGGCGGGGCTGAACCCGCATCCACGTCCGCAGATCAAGTCTTCCGCGGCGTTACCGCGTCCAGTGGCGCCAGATGAAATAGGCGGTGATCCCCACCGCGATCAGCGCGCAGATCGCCGAAATCGCGTCGAACGCCCACGGCTCCTGCGCATAGGGCAGACCGTGGACGTTCATCCCGTACAGCCCGGTGATGAAGGTCAGCGGCAGGAACACCATCGCCGCGATCGCGATGATCAGGCTGCGCTGGTCGATCAGTTCGGCGCGCAGGTCGGTCAGCGACTCATGGGTCAGCCCGGCGCGCTCGCGGATCGACTCGACCTCCTCGGCCATGCGCGCGGCGCGATCGGCGGCGGTGGCGAGGTGCTGGCGGTCGTCGTCGTGCAGCCACGCGCACGGTAAAGCCGCCAGCTTGTCGAGCGCGGCGCGCTGCGGGAACAGGAAGCGGCGGTACTGGATCGCCTCGCTGCGCACGCGCGCGACGCGGCGGCGCAGCTCGAACGCGTTGCTCGCCTCGATCGCGCTCTCGCACTCGTCGAGCTGGTCGCCCAGGTCGGCGACGATCGGATCCAGCTCGGCGGTGATCGCGATCGCGAATTCGGCGATCAGGTCGCCGGGATCGGCGACGCCGCCGGCCTTGACCAGCGCCTTGACCTCGCCCAGCGCATTGAGCGCGCGGCGGGTGACCGAATAGACCCGCCCGGCCAGCGCATAGATGCGGACCGATGCCAGCTCGTTCAACGCCGGATCGGGTGAGGGGCCGCGCAGGTTGATGAAGGCGCCGGCGCCCATCTGGTCGCAGCGCGGCCGCGATTCGACCGCGGTCAGCGCATCGATCACATAGTCGGGCAGCCCGGCCGCGCCGCCCAGCCAGCGTTGCGCCTCCTCGTCGTTGACCGTCAGATGGACCCACACCAGCCCCGCGCTATGCTCCGGCGCCTCGCCCAGCGGCAATTCGGTGGCGACGCCGCCCTCGACCGCGAAGGCGAAACCGCTCACCCGGCGAAATCCAGCACCACGCTCAACCCGGGCAGCGGCGTGGCCGGCGGCGGCGCGGCGATCCGCTCGGCATCGCCGCGCGCGCGGTCGAGGATCGCCGCCGGCACGGTCGCGCCATGATAGACGCGGTCGGCCAGGCTCAGCCAGCGCGCGGTGCGCAGCGTCAGGTCATCGGGATCGGGCGATGTCAGCGTGGCGGTCACCATTTGCGGGGCAGGGGCGTCAATGCCCGATGCCAGCCAGCGTTCCACGTCGGGCGCGGCGAACGAATCGAGCGGACCGTCCTGCGCCAGCGCCGCTCCGATCGCGCGGCGGCGGTCGTCGAAATCGGGCCAGCGCGCATGGATGCGCGCGCGCGCCGCCTTCAGCCCGGCGGCCAGCGCGCCGAGTCCGGCGGGCAGCCACGTCTCGATCCGCTGGCGCAACTGCGCGGCCAGCCCGGCCGATGCGCCGCCGGTGGAGACGGCGACGATCACGTCGCCGCGCTCGACGATCGCCGGCATGGTGAAGTCGCACAGATCGGGCCGGTCGGTGGCGTTGACCAGCACGCCGCGCGCGCGCAGCCGGATCGCGGCGGCCTCATCCCCGACGACGAAGGCGAAGCGCGCCTGCGCGTCGTCCTCGGCGACGACGGTCGCGCCGGCGCGTTCGATCAGGCGGCGCTTGGCGTCCGCCATGTGCCCATCGCCCACCAGGATCACCGGCTTGCCGTGAAGCCGCATGAACATCGGCAGGCTGTGGAGCGTCACAGCCACTCGGGCACGCGCTCCGCGTCGATCAATGCGCTCGGCGCGATGCGATCGGCGACCACGGCATAGCGATCGCCGTCGACCAGCACTTCGGGCACCAGCGCGCGGCTGTTGTAGGTCGACGCCATCGTCGCGCCATAGGCGCCGGCGGTGTGGAACACGCCCAGGTCGCCGCGCCGGACCACGTCGATCTCGCGGTTCTTGGCAAAGGTGTCGCCGCTCTCGCACACCGGCCCGGCGATATGCGCGATCATCCGCGTGCCGGTGGGGCGCACGGCGGAGAATTCGTGGTGCGCGTCGTACAGCGCCGGGCGGGCGAGGTCGTTCATCGCCGCATCGACGATCACCCAGGGGTGGCCGACGCCCGGCTTGACCCAGATCACCTCGGTCAGCAGCAGCCCGGCGTTGCCGGCGATGAAGCGCCCCGGCTCGAACATCAACGTGACGTCCCAGCCGGCGGTGGCGCGGGCGATCATCGCGCCGATCTCGGCCGAGACCGGATAGACCTCGCCCGGGCGATAGGCGACGCCAAAGCCGCCGCCCAGGTCGACATGCGTGACCGCGTGCCCCGCCGCGCGCAGATCGGCGACCAGCCGGCCGATGCGGGCATAGCTGGTCTCCAGCGGGGCGAGGTCGGCGATCTGGCTGCCGATGTGGCAGGCGACGCCGCGCATATCGAGGCCGGGCAGCGCCGCCAGCCGGGCATAGATCGCCGGGGCGTCGTTGATCGCAACGCCGAACTTGTTCTCCGCCTTGCCGGTGGAGATCTTGGCATGGGTGCCGGCGTCGACATCGGGATTGACGCGCAGCACCGCCGGGGCCTTCACCCCGCGCGCCAGCGCCAGCGCGGACAGCACCGCGCCTTCTTCCTCGATCTCCAGGTTGAACTGGCCGATCCCGGCCTCCAGCGCTGCGTCGAGCTCGGCGATCTTCTTGCCGACCCCGGAAAAGACGATGCCGGACGGCGCCATGCCCCCCGCGATCGCGCGCTGCATCTCGCCGGCCGAGACGACGTCGGCGCCATAGCCCAGCTTGGCCAGGATATTGACCACCGCCAGATTGGGATTGGCCTTGATCGCATAGGCGAGGTGGACGTTGTCGAGCGCGGCCAGCCCGGCGCGCAGCGCGGTGGCGTTGGCCTCGAACGCGGCGCGTGAATAGACATAGACCGGCGTGCCGACCTCCGCCGCGATGCGGGCGAGCGGCACGTTCTCGGCGTGGAGTTCGCCGTCCTTCAGATGGAAGTGAGTCATGGTGTGGTGTGCGCCATCAATTGGGGGGAGGAAGGTCGAACGGGTCTTGCCCGCGCTCCTCCGAATTCTTGAGCAGCTCGTCGCTGCGGTCGGGCCGGGCTTGCGCGCCCGGTTTGAGCAGGTCCGCCGGGGTCGGCGTCGCCGGGGCGCCATAGGGCTTGACCGGCAACATCTCGCCCGGCGGGGGTTTCAGGTCACCCCGCGCGCCGCATCCGGCCAGCAGGGTCGCGACCACAAGCGCCGATGCCAGCCGTTTCATCGTTCCGCCTCCCGCGCCGCGCGCGCCGCCGCCACCGCCTCGCGCACCCGCGACGGCGCGGTGCCGCCGAAACTGGTGCGGCTGGCCACCGACGCATCGACCGCCAGCACGTCGAACACGCGCCGGTCGATGCGCTCGTCGATCTCGCGCAGCGCGCCCAGCGGCAGCGCATCCAGCCGGACCTTCAGGCTTTCGGCATGGGCGACGGCGCGCCCCGTGATGTGATGCGCCTCGCGGAACGGCACGCCCGCCTCGCGCACCAGCCAGTCGGCCAGGTCGGTGGCGGTCGAAAAGCCGGTCTCCGCCACTTGCCGCATCCGATCGGTACGAAAGGTCGCGCTGTCGATCATCCCGGTCATCGCCGCGACCGACAGTTCGAGCAGCCCATGCGCCTCGAACACCGGCGGCTTGTCGTCCTGCATGTCCTTCGAATAGGCCAGCGGCAGTCCCTTCATCGTCACCATCAGGCTGACCAGGCAGCCGGTGATGCGCCCGGCGTGGCCGCGCACCAGCTCGGCGGCGTCGGGGTTGCGCTTTTGCGGCATGATCGAGCTGCCGGTCGACCATTGGTCGCTCAGGCTGGCAAAGCCGAACGGCTGCGACGCCCACAGCACGAATTCCTCGGCTAGCCGGCTCAGGTGCAGCGCGCACTGGGCGGCCGCCGTCAGATATTCGATCGCGAAATCGCGGTCGCTGACCGCATCCAGCGAATTGGTCGTCGGTCCGTCGAAACCCAGCGCCGCCGCCGTCGCGTCGCGATCGATCGGAAAGCCCGTGCCGGCCAGCGCCGCGCTGCCGAGCGGGCTCTTGTTGAGCCGCGCGCGGGCGTCGCGAAACCGGCCGCGATCGCGCGCGATCATGTCGTGATAGGCCATCAGGTGATGGCCCAGCGTCACCGGCTGCGCGCTCTGGAGGTGGGTGAAGCCGGGCATCACGCTGGCGGCATGTTCGTCGGCGCGCGCGATCAGCGCGTCCTGCAATCCGCCGAGCGCCGCGTCAGTCTGGTCGATCGCGTCGCGCACCCACAGCCGGAAATCGGTCGCGACCTGATCGTTGCGGCTGCGCGCGGTGTGCAATCGCCCGGCGACCGGCCCGATCTTGTCCGCCAGCCGCGCCTCGGTCAGCATGTGGATGTCCTCGAGCGCGAGGTCGTCGGGCACGCCGTCGGCCGCGTAATCCGCCGCCACCGCGTCCAGCCCGGTCAGGATCGTCGCGACGTCGTCGGCCTCGACGATGCCCTGTGCGCCCAGCATCGTGGCGTGCGCCTTCGATCCAGCGATGTCCTGCCGCCACATTTGCTTGTCGAACGGGATCGATGCATTGATCGCGCGCATCACCGCCGACGGGCCTTCGGCGAAACGCCCGCCCCACATGGAGTTTGATTTGCTCATGCGATCCGCGATTGTGCCTGTCCTTGCCATGGCCGCGCTGGCCGGGGGCTGCGATAGGCAATCACCGCCCGTGGCACAAGGCAACGAGTCCGCCAATGTCGCCGCCGGCGACGAAGTCCCGCCGCCGTCGCCGGACGAAGCCTTGGCGAGCGGCCCGGCGGCCAAGCCCGGCAGCTTCGACACCAGTCATCGCGGTGAGGCGGCGCCGGACTTCGCGTTTCAGGATCCGGCGGGCAAATCGGTGACGCTGGCCGCCTATCGCGGCACCCCGGTGCTGCTCAACCTGTGGGCGACGTGGTGCGCGCCGTGCATCAAGGAAATGCCGTCGCTCGATGCGCTGGCGGTGCGGGAGGGCGCGAAGCTTCAGGTGATCGCGCTGTCGCAGGATCTGGACGCGGCCAAGGTCGCGCCGTTCTGGGCCAAGGGCGGCTACCGCGCGATCAAGCCGTCGCTCGACCCCAAGATCGCGTTCAGCACCGGCCTGGGCGTCAACCTGCCGACCACGATCCTCTACGATGCGGCGGGCAAGGAAGTGTGGCGGGTGAGCGGCGCGGCCGAATGGGACGGCGCCGACGCGGCAAAGGCGCTCGCGCTCTAACCGCGCCCACCGCGTAGCCGTACCCCACCGCGTTCTGGGGGCACTTGCCCGTGCTCCCGAACAAGGCGGGCCAAAGGATCGAAGGTGTATCCCTCGTGGTCCCGGACCCCCGCCTGCGCAGGAGGACGATCCATCAACCCTTCGCCTTCGCCTTGCGGATGCCGCGAATACGAAACCAGATCCACGTGCCCGCAAGCACGACCAGCACCACGCCGATCACCGCGTCGGCCGAATGGAACGCCGCCTTCAGCCGCGGGTCGCTGTGCCAGGCCTGCCCCAGTTTCATCCCCACCCAGGTCAGCGCGAGGCAGAACGGCCAGCTTCCCGCGAAGGTATAGAGGTGGAACGGGATCAGCGGCATCCGCGCGACGCCGGCGGGAAAGGCGATGAAGGTGCGGATCACCGGCAGCAGACGGCCGATGAACACCGCCGAATTGCCCCAGCGCTGAAAGAAACGGTCGGCGGCGTCCAGCTCGTCCGGCCCGATCAGCAGATATTTGCCCCAGCGCTCGATCACCGGGCGGCCGCCGCGCTTGCCGACCTCATAGGCGATGATCGAGCCGACGTTGCACCCCAGCGCGCCGGCGGTGGCGGCGGCGTACAGGTTCATCTGGCCGGTCGAGACCAGATAGCCCGCGAACGGCATCACCAGTTCGGACGGGAGCGGCACGCACGCGCTCTCGATCGCCATCAGGATGAGGACGCCCAGATATCCGGTCGCTTCGATGACCGCGATGACGATGCCGGCAAGCCAGCCGAGGATCTGTTCCACCATGGGCGGCGGTCGTGGCCGATCGCCGGCGGTTTGGCCAGCCCGTTTGACGACGACAGCTTGGGGGGAGGCGACAAAAGCTCCGCGCCGCCCTCCGCGCGCGTCTCGCGGGAGAGCGACAGGCCTACGCCACCCGCGCGGCGGCGGCCTTCAGATCCTCGACAAAGCGATCGAACTCGGCCTGCGCCTCGTCGCGGTCGGGGATGCGCAGCAGGTAGCTCGGATGCACCGTCACCCACGCCTCGCTCTCGTCCGCCAGCGCGATCGGCCTACCGCGTACCGCGCTAATCGTCACCGCCTTGCCCAGCAGCGATCGTGCGGCGGTGGCGCCGAGGGCGACGGTGATGCGCGGACGGATCAGCGCGCGTTCCTGCTCGATCCACCATCGGCACGCGTCGATCTCGCCCGCGTTCGGCTTCGCATGGATGCGGCGCTTGCCGCGTTGCTCGAACTTGAAATGCTTGACCGCGTTGGTGACGTACACGCCCGCGCGATCGATCTTCGCCGCTGCCATCGCGCGGTCGAACATCTGCCCGGCGGGGCCGACGAACGGCCGGCCGGCCAGATCCTCCTGGTCGCCCGGCTGCTCGCCGACGAACACCATCTGCGCGTCGAGCGGGCCCTCTCCGAACACAGTCTGCGTCGCGTCGCGATACAGGTCGCAGCGGGTGCAATGCGCCGCCTCGCCGCGCAGCGCCGCCCACGCCGCGTCGACATTGCCGCCCGGTGCGGTTCTCGCCTTTGCGATCATGCCCGTCTCCCTTGCCCGGGCGCCGGCGATCAACTCTCCGACCAGCGCGGTTTCGGGCATCGCGTGCCAGTATTTGCGCGGCATCTCCTTCAACATCGCGCCGACCTTCAAACGCGCGGGATTGAAGATCGAGGCATAATAGGTCTTCCACACCTCTTCGGCGGGATCGCCGCCGGGTGCGTCGCCGCGCACCGCGCCGGGGCCTTCGCGCACAATCGCGCCGTCCCAGTGGAGCGACAGCGCTGGCGTCAGGATCGACCAACGCATCGCGGCAAAGCGATCGACGAAGAAGGCGGCGTTGGCGCGGACGATGTGGTGCTCGGGCGTGAACCACGCGACGAAGCGGGGCACGCCATCATCGTCGACCGTTTCGCGGAACCGCAGAAAGGCGCGCATCTTGTGGATGTCGCGGCGCACCTGCCGCGCCATCGCCTCTAGCCGGCGCAACTGCGGATCGGCGCGGTCGCCGATCAGGCGCGGCTGCTCGATCAGGCGGGTCAGCATCGTATAGAGCATCCCGAACCGGGCGGGTTCGGTATGAAGCAGTGCGGCGCCGGCCAGGTCGATGAACGGACGCGGTACGCGCAGCGGCGGCGCCTCTCCGCCGACGATCGCCTCGCCGCCGACGATGGCCTCGCCGCCGAACAGGTCGGTCGCGCCATCGCCCACCTGCCAGACCACATCGTGCGGCGGCACGCGCGCGGCCACCAGCCGGCGGGCCGCATCGCGCCAGCCGGCGAAATCGTCCTCGGATTGCAACGTCGCGATCGCCATCGCTTCAGCCGAACAATTCCATCTGCTCGGCACGCGGCGCGACCAGCGGCTTCAATTCGGCGCGGTCGGCCAATGCGGTGGGGCGCCAGTCTTCCGCGACGATGAACGGACGCACCTTCGTCAACGACGCGGTCAGTCGGCCGACGTCCGCCAGATGCAGCCGACGCCAGCGCCGCGCCGTCAGGATCGCCGCGACCGCGCGCGTGCCCAGTCCCGGGACCCGCAGCAACGCCTCTCGCGGCGCGCGGTTGACGTCGACTGGAAACCGATCGCGAAAGCGCAGCGCCCATGCCAGCTTGGGATCGATGTCCAGCGGCAACATGCCCGTCTCGGCATCGGCGGCGGCGGCGACCTCGCCCGGTTGATAGCCATAGAAGCGCATCAGCCAGTCCGACTGGTACAGCCGGTGCTCGCGCATCAGCGGCGGCCGCCGCAGCGGCAGCACCGCGCTGGCATCCGGGATCGGGCTGAACGCCGAATAATAGACCCGGCGCAGGGCGAACCGGTCATAAAGGGTCGCGGCCTTGCCGACGATCTCGCGATCGGTGGCGGCGTCGGCACCGACGATCATCTGCGTAGACTGGCCGGCGGGGGCAAAGCGGGGGGCCGATCGATAGCGTCGCCGCGCATCCTTTCCGTCGTCGATCGCGTCGCGCAGGCCATGCATCGCCCCCTCGATCCCCGGTGCCGATTTTTCGGGCGCGAGGCGCGCGAGCCCGGCGACGGTCGGCAGTTCGACGTTGATCGATAGCCGGTCGGCATGGCGCCCGGCCTGGTGGATCAGCCCCGGATCGGCATCGGGGATCGTCTTCAGGTGGATATAGCCGCGAAACCCATGGTCCTCGCGAAGCGCGCGGGCGACCTCGACGATCTGCTCCATCGTATAGTCGGGCGATCGGATGATGCCGGACGACAGGAACAGCCCCTCGATATAATTGCGCCGGTAAAAGGCGAGGGTGAGGTCCACCACCTCCGCCGCGGTGAACCGCGCGCGGCGCACGTTCGAACTCTTGCGGTTGATGCAATAATGGCAGTCAAAAATACAGCTGTTGGTCAGCAGGATCTTGAGCAGGCTGATGCAGCGGCCGTCGGGCGCATAGGCGTGGCAGATGCCCATGCCGCCGTCGGTGGATCCCAGCCCCTTGCCGTCCCGGCTGCTGCGCTTGACCGTCCCCGACGACGCGCAGGACGCATCATATTTGGCGGCATCGGCCAGGATCGCCAGCTTTTCACGAACATCCAGTTGCGCCATGCGTTCGATATATGTTCCAAACCGCGCTGTGTCGAGTCAATGGCTTAGCGCCGCTCGTGTCCGAAGTTGAGGCGCCGGGTGACGCCGGGGTCGAGCACAGCCATCACGAACCACGCGACCAGCTGTTTGAGCCGGATCCACGGATTGGATCGCGCGCGGTGCAGCTCCGGGGTGATTAGCTCCGAATCGGCGACCTCGCCGTCGACATAGGCGCGGACGTGCGCGGCAAAGGCGGCGTCGTGGACGCGCAACATCAGTTCCAGGTTGAGGTACAGGCTGCGCATGTCGAAATTGGCCGATCCGATGTGGACGACGTCGTCGATCACGAACAATTTGGTGTGCAGCTTGGTCGGCTGATATTCATAGATCCGCACGCCCTTGCGCAGCAGTCCGGCATAGGTGAACCGCGCGGCCCAGATCGCGGCGGCGTGATCGTTCTTGGCGGGCAGAACGATCCGCAGCTGCCGGCGGCGCCCGATCTTGTCCAGCCGACGGAGCATGCCGGGACTGGGCGCGAAATAGGCGGCGATGATGTCGGCGCGGCGCGCGCGCTTCAGGTCGGCGCGGACGGTACGCGCCCATGGCGACAGCTTGCGCGTCGGTCCGCCCAACAGCCAGCGCGCGTCACCCTCTGGCTCGCTCCAGTCGGCCAGCAGCTTGCGCAGGCTGCGTAGCGACGCGCGCGGGCGGTGCGCCCAGGCCGACAGCGCGTCGTAATATCCCGAAAGGCGCGGCACGGCGGGGCCTTCGACCACCAGCCCCAGGTCGCGCCATGCCTGGTCCGCCTCGGTGCCGAAATAGCTGTCCTCGACGTTGAACCCGCCGACGATCGCGATCGCGTCGTCCGCGATCGCCAGCTTCTGGTGGTTGCGCAGCAGATAGCGTCGGCCCAGGCGCGGCACGAAACGGCACACGTCGACCCCCGCCGCCGCCAGCGGCTCAAAGAAGCGGCGCTGCGCGGCATGTTCGCTGCCCAGGCCGTCGACGGTCAGCGCGACCCGCACGCCGCGCGCGGCGGCGCGGATCAGCGCGTCGCGCACCGCCGCGCCGGCATCGTCGTCGACATAGATATAGAACAGCAGCCGGACGCTCGCGCGCGCCTCGTCGATCAGCGCGATCAGCGCCGCGATCCGGCGCGGGCCGGTGTCGAGCATCGTCAGTCGATTGCCGTCGACGGAGAAGCTGGGCTGCGGCGGCGGCTGTTCCACCCGGCATCTGTGCCGCCTCCCGCGCGGGGGGGCAAGCGGCATGTATCGGGGCGATTTCCTTGACTCTCGCGCCCGCGATCCCTAGGTGCTCCGCCTTTCCCGGACCCCGTTTTTTCAAGGAAGTGCCGATGGCGCGCGTCACCGTCGAGGATTGCGTCGACAAGATCCCGAACCGTTTCGACCTCGTCCTGCTCGCCGCGCAGCGCGCGCGGCAGATTTCGGGCGGCGCCGAACTGACGCTCGATCGCGATCGCGACAAGAACCCGGTCGTCGCGCTGCGCGAGATCGCGGAGCAGACCGTGACCCCGATCCAGCTGAAGGAATCGGTCGTCTCGGGGATGCAGAAGGTCCAGATCGACGACGAGGAAGCCCCGGACGAGATCGGCAGCCTGGCCGCCTCGGCGGAGGCGCTGCGCCTCACCGCCGCCGCGCCGCCGCGCAACCAGAATGTCGGCGGCGACTACGACGGCTGAGGGCGGCGCGGCGAGTGCGCGAACGCCGCGCCGCGTCGTGACATCCGTCCGCCACAACGGACAGAGAGGCCGGGGCAGCGATGCTCCGGCCTTTTGCGTTGGTGCGGCAATCTGGTGCCGCGAATACCGGTGGCGAGGGGTGATATGCGGGGAAGCGCGCCGACGCTGTGCCGATGTTCCCCAGCGCAATTCGCAGGACTCCGGCTCCTGAACCGTCCTGATCGTTCAAAATGCCGGGGACGGACTTCGACCCTGGATGGGCGTTGGCGGTGCTGCCAGACCGGCGCGAACCAGTCTCCACACGATACATTGTCAGGCGTGAGTTGAGCGCCACGCAGATTGTCGAAATCCTGAACGCTCGCCGCCAACCCAGCGCATGATGCCGTCTCGCGGGCGGGCCGGCGTCGGCTCCCGCTCCGCACACGGTTCAGCCGGCCCGCGCTTCAGTCGCTTCGTAATGCCGCTGCAAGGTCGCCAACACCTCGGCGAAATCCTCTATCGGTGAATCGTCGGCCGGCTGCTTGGGCAAGCCCCGCGCATCGAGCATGGCCGTCGCGATCTTCACGGCCGCGTCGGCGAGCTGGATCATCTCATTGCCCGTAATGTCAGCGCGCTCGAAAACTTGCGCATAGGTGAGCTTGTTGCTGCGGTGCGCAAATAGCTGATCGCGGAACTGCCGCACTTTCGAAGCCATAGGTTCCGCCTCGGCGATCTGATCGGCCGCGACGTCGCCCAGCTCGGCGGAGAGCTTCTTGAACCGAATTGTCCCGTGTCGATCGCCGAAGAGATTGTGGATCGTCACCATGAAGGCGACGAATTGCGCGTGCTCGATAAACCGCCAAGCGTTCCAATGCTCATCTAGCGCTTCGTGAAAAAGCGCCCGCCCGGCTGCGCTGGCCGTCGACCACCACAAGCCGCAATGGACACGTGCCCGCACGGCCAGCTTCGCCGCGCTCGTGATCTGTTCATCTAGGTCGAGGGGCTTTGCCATCGAGGCGTCTTATCCGATCGGCCCGACAAGTCGTGGTCGTAACCGTTCTTTTCGGCACAAAATCGACCGCTACCGAAATGTGGGTAGAGCCGGGGGCCGGCTAGCATAGATGTCGGCTAACATCATGGAATATAATGAGATTTTAAGCAGAATTGGCGGAGACGGAGGGATTCGAACCCTCGGTAGGAGTAATCCCCCTACGGCGGTTTAGCAAACCGCTGGTTTCAGCCACTCACCCACGTCTCCGGATGCGGCAGAGCGCCGGCCTATAGCGACGACGTTCGGCGCAGGCAACCCGACCTTGCGCGTGCCGGCCGGGCGCGAAATCGATTCGATTCGTCGCCTGTTCATTGCCAGGCAAGCCTGCCGCTGCCACGCTTGCCCGCTATGATGGCCCGGGGGCTTCGATGATGCGCGTTTCCAAGGCCTTGGGCCTGTTCTTCCTCACTGCCGCGATGCTCGCGGCGCCGGCCTCTTCGCAGGTCCGCACCGTCGATCCCAACAGCGCGATCGATTCCGACCTGCGCGCCAGCCCTGGCGCGGGCCAGCAGGCCCCGGTGCAGTCGCAGGAAAATCTGCCGGTCGATCCAGGCCCCGACGGCACCGTCCAGTCCGCCGCCGTGCCCGTGTCGGGCGATCTGCCGCCGCCGGTCCGCCCGACGCGCGGGCAGGACGTGGCGACCTATGAGGACGAGGACGTCATCGCCGCGGCCGAGGGCGTGTTCGGCAAGGGCGCGCAGGGCCTGGCGTCGATGGTCGAGAACCTGCTCAAGAGCCAGGGCCGGCCCAACGCCTATATCGCCGGGCGCGAGGCGGGCGGGGCGCTGGTGGTCGGCCTGCGCTACGGATCGGGCACGATGAGCCACAAGGTCGAGGGCGATCGCAAGGTGTTCTGGACCGGCCCGTCGGTCGGCTTCGACGTCGGCGGTGATGCGGCGAAGGTGTTCGTGCTGGTCTACAACCTCTACGACAGCCAGGATCTGTACAAGCGTTTCCCCGCCGCGGAGGGACGGGTCTATTTCGTCGGCGGGTTCGCGGCGACCTATCTGCGGCGCGGCGATATCGTGCTGATCCCGATCCGGCTGGGCGTCGGCTGGCGGCTGGGCGCCAACGTCGGCTACATGAAGTTCTCCGAGAAATCGCGCTGGCTGCCGTTCTGATAGGGTGGGCGATGCGCCCGAGGGCGCGTCGCCGGCCAGCCTGATCCCACACCGTCATTGCGAGCCCCGCGCAAGCCGGGCGACGCGATCCGGCGCGGCGTGCGAGGGCACTGGATTGCCGCGCGGCGTCGCCGCTCGCAATGACGATTCAGGAAAGCACTCATCGCCTCCTAGCGCATCAGCACCAGTTCCTCCGCCATCGACGGGTGGAGCGCGACGGTCTGGTCGAAATCGGCCTTGGTCAGCCCGGCCTTCACCGCGATCGCGGCGGCCTGCAATATCTCCGGTGCGTCGGGACCGATCATGTGCAGGCCGACGACGCGGTCTGTGACGCCGTCGCACACCATCTTGTACAGCGCGCGCTCGTTGCGGTTGGCGAGCACGTTCTTCATCGCCCGGAAATCGGACTGGTAGACCTTGACCGAGCCGAGCTGCTGGCGCGCCTGGCTTTCGGTCAGGCCGACGCCGGCCATCGGCGGGTGGCTGAACACGGCGCTCGGCACATTGTCGTAATCGACCCGCCACGGCTTGTCGCCGAACATCGTGTCGGCGAAGGCCTGCCCCTCGCGGATCGCCACGGGCGTGAGTTGGATGCGGTTGGTGACGTCGCCGACCGCATAGATGCTGGGGCAGCTCGACCGGCTGTCGGCATCGACCTTGACCGCGCCCTTGTCGTCCAGTTCGACCCCCGCGCCCTCCAGCCCGAGCCCCTCGGTGTTGGGGACGCGGCCGGTGGCGAACAGCACGCGATCGACGGTGATCGGATCGTGGTTGGTCATCTCGACGGTCAGGCTGCCGTCGTCGCCCTTGGTGATGCCCCGGAATTCGGCGTGGAAACGGAATTCGATGCCCTTTGCCGTCGAGATCTGGAGCAGCCGGTCGCGGATCGCCGCGTCATAGCCGCGCAGGATCACGTCGGTGCGGTTGATCAGCGTCACCTTGCTGCCGAATTCGTTGAAGATGCCGGCGAATTCATTGGCGATATAGCCCGCCCCGGCGATCAGTACCCGCTTTGGCAGCGCGTCGAGGTGGAACACCTCGTTCGAGGTGATGCCCAGTTCATGGCCCGGACAGCCCGGCACGGCGGGGCGCGCGCCGGTGGCGACCAGGATGATGCGCGCGGTGACGGTGCGCCCGTCGGCCAGCCGGACGGCGTTGGCGCCGGCCACCGTCGCGCGTTGGTGGATGATCTCGACCTTGTGGCTTTCCAGCGTGGTCGTATAGGCGCCATTGAGCCGGTCGACCTCGCTCAGCACATTGTCGCGCAATGTCGCCCAGTCGAAATCGCAGTCGGGCACGTTCCAGCCAAAGCGGCGCGCGTCCTTCAGATCCTCGGCGAAATGCGCGCCATAGACGAGCAGCTTCTTGGGCACGCATCCGCGGATCACACAGGTACCGCCGACGCGAAATTCCTCGGCGATCGCCACCCTGGCGCCGTGCGCCGCCGACACCCGCGCCGCGCGCACGCCGCCCGAACCAGCGCCGATGACGAAAAGGTCGTAGTCGAATTCGGCCATCTGCTGCCCTCCTGCCTGCCGGGCTAGGTAGGGCGTGACCGGCTTGCGCGCCAGCGGGCGATGCGCGACGCTGCGCGAAAGAGGAGAGGGACATGCGCGATTTCGATATCATCGTCTATGGCGCCACCGGCTTCACCGGGCGGCTGGTCGCCGAATATCTGGCCGAACATTATCCCGATGGCCTGCGCTGGGCGATGGCCGGGCGGTCGCTGACCAAGCTGGAGGAGGTGCGCGGCGCGATCGGCGCGCCGGCCGATACGCCGCTGGTCACCGCCAACGCCGACGATCCCGCCGCGCTGCGGGCGATGGCGCAACGGGCGCAGGTGGTGATCTCCACCGTCGGGCCGTACCAGTTGTACGGCAACGATCTGGTCGCGGCGTGTGCGGCCACCGGCACCGGCTATGTCGATCTGTGCGGCGAGCCGGCCTGGATGCGCCACATGATCGACGCGCACGACGTGGCGGCCAGGGCCAGCGGCGCGCGGATCGTGTTCTCCTGCGGCTTCGATTCGATCCCGTTCGATCTCGGGGTGTGGACGCTGCAGGAAGCGGCAAAGGCCCGGTTCGGCGCCCCGGCGCCGCGCGTGAAGGGGCGGGTGCGGTCGATGAAGGGCACCTTCTCCGGCGGCACCTTTGCCAGCGGCAAGGCGACGATGATGGCGGCTGCGCGCGATCCCTCGATCCTCAAGCTGCTGATCGATCCGTTCGCGCTGACGCCCGGTTTCGAAGGGCCGGCGCAGCCCAAGGGGTTGATGCCGGAATATGACGAGGCGGTCGGCGCGTGGGTGGCGCCGTTCGTGATGGCGGCGATCAACACAAAGAACGTCCACCGCACCAACGCGCTGCTGAACCACGCCTATGGCGAGGATTTCCGCTATGACGAGATGATGATCGCGCCGGGGCTGGGCGACATCGGCAAGGCGGCGGCGGAGGCGATGGCCAAGTTCAACCCGATGGCCGGCGACGACGGGCCCAAGCCCGGCGAGGGGCCGTCGAAGGAGGAGCGCGACACCGGCCACTACGACCTGCTGTTCGTCGGCGAGATGCCCGATGGCCAGCGGATCGAGGCGACGGTGACCGGCGACCGCGACCCCGGCTATGGATCGACCAGCAAGATGATCGCCGAAAGCGCGATCTGCCTGCTGCGCGACGTTCCGGCAGAGGGGAAGGGCGGCATCTGGACGCCGGGCGGATTGATGGCCGCCCCCCTGCTCGACCGGCTGAAGGCGAACGCGGGGCTGACGTTCAGCGTGGCGTGACGGGGCCCCGGAGCGGCCGGTTCGCCTCCATGGACGCGGTGCCACCGGCCGTTCCCGCACCTCATTGCGACCCCGGCGTCAGCCGGGGGAAGCCATTCAGAGCGGCGCGCGCGGCGCTGGTTTGCGCGGGGCCCTGCCCCTCGCGATGGCGATCCGCGGTGGCCTCATCGCGCGTCAGGCAAGGAGCGCCACCAGCGCGCCGATCGCGGCGACCGCGCCGGCGGCGGCGATTCCCGCGCGGCGGCGGCGCTTGCGGCTGTAGCTGTCCCACGCCGCGACATCGACGTAGTAACCCCGGCCCTTCGCCCCCGGCAGCAGCACGCCGGCATCCTGCAATTGCGCGAACAGGCGCGCCGACAGGCGGCGTTCCGGGGTGTAGGGCACCGCGCTGGCGGGCGTGACCGCGTTACGCGAAAAGAAATGCGACATCACGTCGCGCCGAGCCTTTGCCACAACTGCCGCTACTGTCGTTGCCATGCGCGTTCCTTCCCGTTTTTCGTCCCTGCGTCAGCGCCGTTTGCCCTGGTGCCGGATGTTGGCCGGCCGCCCGCGCCGTTTGAGCACGCGTGGCGGTCCGCCCCGGCGGCCATCGCCGCCGCCCGCCGAGCCCTTGCCGTCGGGCAGCTCGAAGCGCAACGCGCCCGATACCGGATTGGCCTCCGCCAGCCGCAACCTTAGCCGCTGGCCCAGCGCGAATTCGGTGCCGCTATGCTCGCCGACCAGCCGCTGCCCGGTCTCGTCCCAGCGGAAATATTCGGCGCCCAGATCGCGGGCCGGCACCAGCCCGTCGCCGCCGACCCCGTCGATCGTCGCGAAGAAGCCGAAGCTCTGCACCCCGGTGATCCGCGCCTCCATCACCTCGCCGACATGCTCGCTGAGGTAGGCGGCGACGTAGCGATCGACAGTCTCGCGCTCGGCCTCCATCGCGCGGCGTTCGAGCTGGCTGATCGCTTCGCCGATCCGCTCGAAATTGGCGGTCTCCTCCGGCGTCAGCCCGCCCGGCCCCAGCTTGTACCCTTCCACCAGCGCGCGGTGCACCATCAGGTCGGCATAGCGGCGAATGGGCGAGGTGAAATGCGCGTAGCTGCCCAGCGCCAGCCCGAAATGCCCGGCGTTCTGCGGCCCGTAATAGGCCTGGGTCTGCGTCCGCAGCACCTGTTCCATCGCCTGCGGCCGGAAATCGGCGTCGCCGACCCGGTCGAGCAGCTGGTTGAACGTGCCGGGCCGGATCACCTGGCCCAGCGCGAAATCGACGCCGAACGTCTTGAGATACTCCTTGAGCGCGACCAGCTTCTCGCGCGCCGGCGGTTCGTGGATGCGGTACATCACCGGCATCTTCTTCGCCTCCAGCGCCTTGGCGGCGGCGACGTTGGCGGCGATCATGTAATCCTCGATCAGCTTGTGCGCGTCGAGCCGTTCGCGCGGCGCCACCGACAGGATGCGCCCCTTTTCGTCGAGCACGATCCGCCGTTCGGGCAGGTCGAGGTCGAGCGGATCGCGCCGCTCCCGCGCGACGTTCAGCGCGCGCCAGCAATCCCACAGCGGTTTGAGCGCGGTCTCGGTCAGCGGGTGGGGCTTGATCCCGTCGATCGCCGCCTGCGCGTCCTCATAGGCGATGTTCGCCGCGATCCGCACCACCGCGCGGGTGAAGCGGAAATCGCTGATCGCGCCGTTCTTGCCGACGGTGAAGTGGCACGCGAGCGCCGCACGGTCGACGTCCTGCTTGAGTGAGCACACGTCGGCCGACAGGATCTCTGGCAGCATCGGCACCACCCGGTCGGGGAAATAGACGCTGTTGCCGCGCCGCCGCGCCTCCCGGTCGAGCAGCGATCCGGGCCGGACGTAGAAGCTGACGTCGGCGATCGCGACGATCGCGTCCCAGCCGCCGTTCCCGTTGGGCTGTGCCCACACCGCGTCATCGTGGTCGCGCGCGTCGACAGGGTCGATCGCGACGATCGGCAGGTGGCGCAGATCCTCGCGCTCCCCAATCTCCGTTCGTGCTGAGCTCGTCGAAGCACCGCCCTTCCTTCCATCGCTCGAAGAAAAGGGCGGCCCTTCGACAAGCTCGGGGCGAACGGTCTGGATGGGGCCGAGGCTTTGCCCCGCGACTGCCTTCGCCTCGTCGAGCAATTCGCCCGAAAACACGTTGGGGATGCCGTGGCGGTGGATCGCGATCAGCGAGAAGCTGCGCGGCGCGAACGGATCGCCCAGCCGCTCGATCACCCGCGCGGTCATTCGCGGCGGCCGGCCGGCCTTTTCCGCCACCACAAGTTCGCCCGGCTGCGCGTCGCCGGCATCGGAGACCAGGAAGTCGCGCCGTTCCTTCTTCTCCACCCCTTGCAGGAACAGCTTGCCGCCCTCCTCGCGCAGCACGCCGATCATCGTCTCCTCGCCGCGCGGGAGCTTCTTCATCGGATGCGCGGTCCAGCCGCCGCCCGTCTCCTCGGTCCGCGCGAGGATGCGGTCGCCGACGCCCAGCGCGCCCTGCTTGCGGTCGCGCACGCGCAGCCGCGGCTCGGGCACGCCCTCCGCCTCCCACCGCTCGGGCTGCGCCCAGACGTTGCCGCCGTCGTCGACGTCGACGATCCGCAGCACGGTCACCTTCGGCAGCCCGCCCATCGCGTGAAAGGCGCGGCCGGGGGCGCTGTCGATCAGCCCCTCGTCGCCCATGTCCTTGAGCAGCGCCTTGAGCGCGATCTTGTCGGCGCCGTGCAGGCCGAACGCGCGCGCGATCTCCCGCTTGCCCGCCGGGGTGGGGGACGACGCGATGAAATCGAGGACCTGCTGGCGGGTCGGCAGACCCGGGACGATCTTGCGGGGGCGATTGGCCATGGCCCGGGATAGAGGGTCAGGCCCGGCGCGTCACGGAGATTAAGGATGGAGCCGCGCCCCAGGGGGAGCGCGGCTCACGGCCGGGCGAGAGGGGCGTCCCCAAAGGGTCGGAAAAGGGCACGCTTCCCACCCGACTGTCCGGGCGTCTCCGTCAGACCTCCAGCTTCACCGTCGGGCGGGTGTTGGGATAGATCTGCTCGACGCGGGGCTCGCCGGCGGCCGGGCCGCGCATGGCATAGGCGTTGACCGGCTGCGACCGGTTGACCCACAGCGCGTAATAGAGGTGGTCGGCGCGCGGATCGTCGGTGTTGGGGTGGAGCAGGATCGTCAGCCCCAGGCTGTTGAGCTGAAGCCACGGCACGATCACCGGCAGCAGGTCGTTGGTGAACCCGAAGTAGAATGACGGCGTGACGTGCGGGCCGCGCGGTTCGAGGTTCCAGTTGCCCAGCTCGACCGAAAAGCGTTCCGCCGACCATTTGCGGATCTGTTCCGCCTTCTGGTGGGTGTCCTCGTCGAAATAGATGTGGGCGTGATAGCTTTCGATATCGGTATAGGCGCGCGGCGTCGTCGGCAGCGTCTGCTCGCCGGGGCGCACCGAGACCGGGCGCGGGGTCGGCTCCCGATAGGTGTCATAGCCCCACGGGCTCTTGCCCGGCTCGCGCACGCGCCGGGGCGGCGTCGGCGTGCCGGGCGCGGGCGTCGCGCTCTGGCCGTGGGCGGTCCCGCCCAGGCCCAGCGCCGCGATCGCCGCCGCCCCGCCGCCCAGCAGCGCGCGACGATTGGGCGACAGCAGGTCCGCCCACATCTGGTCGTCGCGCTCGTTAAAGAAATTCGCTTGCTCTGACATATCGTTCCCCTTCTTCGGCGAAAGGTTTGCGGGTTAATTCCCACAAGATCGATATGAATTAAGCTTCACCGGGCAAAAGCTCCGGTTTGCGGGCCGGGCGGGCGCGCCGCCCGGCCCCGAGGTCGTCCTATTCCGCCGCCTCGGCCAGCGTCGGCTCCTTCCACACCAGCACCGGCTTGCGCGCGGCCAGCGTCTCGTCGAGCCGGCGGCGCGGGGCGAAATGGGGGGCGGACTTGAGCGCGGGATCGCCCGCCTTGGCCCGCTCCGCCACCGACTTGAGCGCGCCGATGAACTGGTCGAGCGTCGCCTTGCTCTCGGTCTCGGTCGGCTCGATCAGCATCGCGCCGTGGACGACCAGCGGGAAATACATCGTCATCGGGTGATAGCCCTCGTCGATCAGCGCCTTGGCGATGTCGATCGTCGAGAAGCCCTCGGCCAGCCCGGCGTCGCTGAAGATCGCCTCGTGCATACACGGCCCCGCCGCCGCGAACGGCGCGTCGAGCGTGCCCTCCAGGCTGCGCAGGATGTAGTTGGCGTTGAGCACCGCGTCCTCGGCGACCTGGCGCAGCCCGTCGGCGCCGTGGCTAAGGATATAGGTCAGCGCGCGGGTGAACATGCCCATCTGGCCATGGAACGCGGTCATCCGGCCAAAGCTGTGCGGATGCTCCTCGCCGGCATTCTCCTCCTCGATCAGCCGGACATGGCCGTCGGCCATCCGCGCGGTGAACGGCAGTGGGCCATAGGGGCTGAGGGCTTCGGACAGCACCACCGGGCCGGAACCCGGCCCGCCGCCGCCGTGCGGGGTGGAAAAGGTCTTGTGCAGGTTGATGTGCATCGCGTCGATGCCCAGGTCGCCGGGGCGCACCCGCCCGACGATCGCGTTGAAATTGGCACCGTCGCAATAGACGTAGCCGCCGACGGCATGGACCGCGTCGGAAATCGCCTTCATGTCGCGCTCGAACAGGCCGCAGGTGTTGGGGTTGGTGATCATCACCGCCGCCACGTCCGGCCCCAGCCGGGCCTTGAGCGCGGCAAGGTCGACCCGTCCCTCGGCGGTCGCCGGGATATCCTCGACCGCATAGCCGGCGAAGGCGGCGGTGGCCGGGTTGGTGCCGTGCGCGCTCTCGGGCACCAGAATCACCTTGCGATGACCCTCGCCGCGCGCCTCCAGCGCGGCCTTGATGCACAATATGCCACACAGCTCTCCGTGGGCGCCGGCCTTGGGCGTCATTGCCACGCCGTGCATCCCGGTCAGCGCGATCAGCCATACCGCCAGCTCGTTGATCACCTCCAGCGCGCCCTGCACGGTATCGACCGGCTGGAGCGGGTGGACGTCGGCGAAGCCCGGCATCCGCGCGACCTTTTCGTTCAGCCGCGGATTGTGCTTCATCGTGCACGATCCCAGCGGGAACAGGCCAAGGTCGATCGCGTAGTTCTGCCGGCTGAGGCGGGTGTAGTGGCGCACCGCCTCCGGCTCCGACAGGCCGGGCAGGCCGATCGGCGCGGCGCGTTCGAGGCCGGCGAGGCGGCTGCCGTTCGCGGCGGGGGTGAGGGCGAAATCGACGCCGGTGGTGTCGGTCGCGCCGATCTCGAAGATCAGCGGCTCCTCGAGCATCAGCGCGCGGTTGCCGGTGAAGGTGGGGGCGTCGGCGGTGCCGCCCTGCGGCGCTTCGGGGCGCCAGCCGCTCGGGTTCAGGGTCATGCCAATACCTCCGTCAGCGCATCGGCCAGCACGGCGACGTCCTCCGTCGTGGTCGTCTCGGTCACCGCGACCACCAGCCCGTTCTCCAGATCGGCCGCGCCCGGATAGAGCCGGCCGAGCGACACCCCCGCCAGGATATCGCTGTCCGCGAGCTGGCGGACCACCGGCCGCGCTTCCTTGTTCAGCCGCAGCGTGAATTCGTTGAAGAAGCTGGGCGTGACCAGCTCGACCCCCGGCACCGTCGCCAGCCGGTCGGCGGCGGCGGACGCGCCCGCGTGGTTGACCGCCGCGAGCTGGCGCAGCCCGGCCTCCCCCAGCAACGTCATGTGGATCGAAAAGGCCAGCGCGCACAGCCCGGAATTGGTGCAGATGTTCGACGTCGCCTTTTCGCGGCGGATATGCTGCTCGCGCGTCGACAGCGTCAGGACGAAGCCGCGCTTGCCGTCGGCATCCTGCGTCTCGCCGCACAGCCGGCCCGGCATCTGCCGCACCAGCTTTTCCGAACAGCCGAACAGCCCGACATACGGCCCGCCGAACTGGAGGCCGACGCCGATCGACTGGCCCTCGCCGACGACGATGTCGGCGCCCATCTCGCCCGGCGACTTGAGCAGGCCCAGCGCGACCGGCTCGGTCACCACCGCGACCAGCAGCGCCTTTTTCGCGTGGCATGCGGCGGCGAGTTCGGACAGGTCGGCGATGCGGCCGAGGATGTCGGGATATTGCACGACGACGCACGATGTGTCGTCATCGATCCGGTCGATCAGCGACGCGGTGTCGGGCTCGGGCGCCAGCGTCGGCAGCGCCGTTTCCAGCACGTCGCCGGTGAACTTGGCCATCGTCGTCGCGACCGACACGTAATGCGGGTGCAGCCCCGACGACAGCACCGCCTTTGCCCGCCGCGTCACCCGCCGCGCCATCACGATCGCTTCCCAGCAGGCGGTCGATCCGTCGTACATCGATGCGTTGGCGACGTCGGTGCCGAGCAGCCGCGCGACCTGCGTCTGGAACTCGAACAGCATCTGCAACGTGCCCTGCGCGATTTCCGGCTGATAGGGCGTATAGGCGGTGAGATACTCGCCGCGCTGGATCAGGTGATCGACGCTGGCCGGGACGTGGTGGCGATAGGCGCCACAGCCAAGGAAGAACGGCGCGTCGCCCGCCGCCAGATTCTTGCGCGCCAGCTTGGCCATGTGGCGTTCGACCGCCAGCTCGCTGGCATGGATCGGCAGGCCGGGGATCGGCCCGTCGAGCTGCGTCCCGGCGGGGACGTCGGCGAACAGGTCGTCGATCGACGATGCGCCGATGGTCGCGAGCATCGTCTCGCGATCGTGCTGGGTGAGGGGCAGATAGCGCATTCACATTCCCTTGGAAAACGAACAGGGTCGGAGGGCTGCCCTCTCCCCGTTCGCCCTGAGCTTGTCGAAGGGCCGTTGTTCTTCGCGGAAGAAAGGACGGTGCTTCGACAAGCTCAGCACGAACGGAGGGGACGTATTCCCTTCAACCGATCAGAGCCTGCTGACGAACGCCGCGTATTTGGTCTCGTCCATCAGCGCGTCCAGCTCGCCGGCGTCGGCGATCGTCAGCTTGAAGAACCAGCCCTCGCCCTCGGGGTCCGAATTGACCAGGTCGGGCTGGTCGGCGAGCGCGGCGTTGCCTTCCACCACCGTGCCGGCGATCGGGGCATAGACGTCGGACGCGGCCTTGACGCTCTCGACCACGGCGGCGTCGTCGCCCTTCGTGACGGTGCGGCCCTCGTCCGGCACTTCGACGAACACGATGTCGCCGAGCTGGCTCTGCGCGTAATCGGTGATGCCGACGGTGGCGACATCGCCGTCGACGTCGATCCACTCATGGTCCTCGGTGAAGTAACGGCTCATGGTTCAGGCTCCCGTTTTGACGGCGGTTTGGCGAACGTAACGATGCGGCACGAACGGCATCGCGGTGACGGTGGCGTGGTGGACCTTGCCGCGCTGGGTCAGCGCCAGCCGGGTGCCGGGCACGGCAAGCGCGGCGGCGACATAGCCCATCGCGATCGGCGCGCCGACGCTGGGGGCGAACCCGCCAGAGGTGATCCGCCCGACGTCGTTGCCGTCGCCGTCGATCACCAGCGCGCCCTCGCGCACCGGCTGGCGCCCCTCGACCAGCAGGCCGACGCGCTTGACCGCCGCGCCTTGCTCGCGCTCGATCATGATGCGCTCATGGCCGGGAAAGCCGCCCTGCTCGCGCCGCCGCTTGGCCAACGCGAAGCCGAGGTCGGACATCACCGGCGTCGTCTCGGGATCCAGGTCGTGGCCGTACAGCGGCAGCCCCGCCTCCAGCCGCAGCGAATCGCGCGCGCCCAGCCCGATCGGCTTGACCTCGGGCGCGGCGGTCAGCGCGTCGGCCAGCGCCTCGACAGCGTCGGCCGGCACCGAAATCTCGAAACCGTCCTCGCCGGTATAGCCCGACCGGCTGATCCACAGCGGGGTGCCGTTCCAGTCGAACCGGGCGCCGGTCATGAATACCAGCGCGCCGACGCCGGGCACCAGCCGGTCGAGCACGTCGACCGCCTTCGGCCCCTGCAGCGCCAGCAGCGCCTGATCGTCCATGTGGTTGAGCGTGATCGCGTCGGGCAACAGATCGCGCAAATGGCCGATGTCGTCATATTTCACCGCGCCATTGACGACCATGTAGATGCCGTCGTCCCAGCGGCTGATCATCAGATCGTCGAGGATGCCGCCATTGTCGGCGAGCAGCAGCGAATATTTCTGCGCCAGCGGCTTCAGCGCCGCCACGTCCGCGGGAATCACCCCCTCCAGCGCGGCGTCGAGCCCGTCGCCGGACAGCAGCAGCTGCCCCATGTGGCTGACGTCGAACAGCCCGGCGTTCTCGCGCACCCACTGGTGCTCGGCCATGATGCCTTCATACTGGATCGGCATGTGATAGCCGGCGAATTCGACCATGCGACCGCCCTTCGCGCGGTGCCAGGCATCGAGCGGCAGCGTGCCGATCTCGACGGGTTCGGGCTGGTCGATCGTATCGGGGTCGCTCATCACCGGCCTTCACAACAGAGGGAATCGCGACGGTCACGCGCCTTGCCGCGCCTGTGTCCGCCGCCCCCTCTGTCACGGAAACCTGAGAGCTTTGACCCCGTGCTGTCGCCGGGGCTTACACCTTCGGTGGCCCGGCTCTCACCGGACGCTTTCCAGAGTGTCGGGCCTCGCGCGGTCCCTGGTGCCTGAGAGATTCCGGGGCGGTTGCTCCTTCGGCGGCGGGGCACCCCGTTGCTCCGATCGAACCACCGGCACGCCGGCGACGATCGGAGAGGTGACCCAGCACTCTCCCGCGCGAGCCTCGACCGGTTGCCCGGTCTCGACGCGCCGTCTGTGGCGAGCGCGCCGGGCCGAGTCAATCGCGGAAAATGCAATGCCGCGCCGGGTGCGGACGCGCGGCTACTCGCCGAACGCGCGCGCGATCAGATCGCGGGTGGAGGCATCGAAATCGCTACCGCCGGCGCCCGCCGCCTTGGCCATTTCCTTGCCCAGCTCGACGCCGAACTGGTCGAACGGGTTGATGCCCAGCAACGTCGCGTTGACGAACACGCGGTGCTCGTAAAAGGCGATCAGCGCGCCCAGCGTGCGCGCGTCGAGCGTGTCGAGCAGGATCGTCGTCGACGGCCGGTTGCCGGGATAGGCGCGCGCGGCGTCGTCGTTCGGCCGGCCCTTCATCAGCGCGGCGCCCTGGGCAAAGGCGTTGAGCAGCAGCTGGCGATGATGGTCCTCGTCCAACAGATCGCCCGGCTCGATCGCCGCGATGAACTCGACGGGGACCAGGTGGGTGCCCTGGTGCAGCAGCTGGAACACCGCGTGCTGCGCGTCGGTGCCGACCCCGCCCCAGGTGATCGCCGCGCTCGGCCGGTCGAGCGGCCGGCCGTCGATCGTCGCGCGCTTGCCGTTCGATTCCATCTCGAGCTGTTGCAGGTAGCTCGGCAACAGCCGCAGCCGCTCGTCATAGGCAAAGGTGGCGCGCGTCTCGCACCGCTTGACCTGGGTGTAATAGAGGTCGGCGAAGGCGGCGAGCGCGGGCGCGTTCTCGTGCAGCGCGGTCAGCCGGAAATGGCGGTCCATCTCCGCGGCGCCCTCCAGCAGTTCCTCGAACGCGTCCCAGCCCAGCGCCAGCGCGGCGGGAAAGCCGATCGACGACCACAGCGAATAGCGCCCGCCGACACTCTCCGAAAAAGGCAGCACCCGCGTTTCGTCGACGCCCCATTCGATCGCCTTGTCGGGGGATGCGGTCAGCGCGATCACCCGGCCGTGCGGATCCTCGGCGCCGCCTTCGCGCATCCATTGCAGCGCGCTTTCGGCGTTGAGCATCGTCTCGGTGGTGGTGAAGGTCTTGGACGCGATCACCAGCAGGGTCGCGGTCGGATCGAACCGCGCGAACGCCTCCTCCAGCGCGGCGCCGTCGACGTTCGACACCACCATCACGTCATAGCGTTCCGCCTCGCGGCCCAGCGCGTCGACCAGCAGGTCCGGCCCCAGCGCCGATCCGCCGATGCCGATGTGCAGGACGTGGCGGATCGGGCCCAGCGCCTCCGCCTCGATCGCGTCGATCAGCGCGCGCATCCGGGCGTGGAGCGCGCTGGCGCGGGCGACGCTGTCGGGCGCGCCCTCGCCGCGTTCGGCGGTGTGTTCGGCGGCGCGGTGCTCGCTGGTGTTGACCTCCTCGCCGGCGAACAGCGCGTCGCGTCGCGCCGCCAGCCCAGCCGATTTCGCCAGCGCCTGGAACGCGGCCAGCGCGGCGGCGTCGAGGTGGGTCTTGGAAAAATCGAAATGGAGGCCGGGCAGGTCGACCGAAAGGCGCGCGACCCGGCCGGGATCGGCGGCGAACAGATCGAGCAGCGCGGGGGGATCGAGTGCCTCGACTTGGGTCCAGTCCGCCATGCCAATCTCCTCGCTATAACCCTGCGCGCTCTACCGTCTAACGCTTGACGCGCAACTTTTGCCGACACATGCCACCGGACATGGCCAAATCCTCCAGCACGACCCCCGGCAAGCCGAAACGTTCCGAATGGCGCGAAACGCTGGGCTTTCTCGTCAAGCTCGCGCTTGTCGTGTTCATTTTCCGCAGTTTCGTGCTGTCGCCCTTTTCGATCCCCAGCGAATCGATGCTGCCGCGCCTGCTGATCGGCGACTATCTGTTCATCTCGAAATGGAACTACGGCTACTCGCGCCATTCGCTGCCGCTCAGCCTGCCGCTGATCCCCGGCCGGGTCTTCGGCAGCACGCCGGCGCGCGGCGACGTGGTGGTGTTCAAGGCGCCGCCGGGCAACAAGGCCGACTATATCAAGCGCGTGATCGGGCAGCCCGGCGACACCATCCAGATGCTGCGCGGCCGGCTGATCCTGAACGGCAAGCCGGTACCCAAGCAGCGCGTCGCCGATTTCATCGTGCCGATCACCCCCAATTACGGCTGCGAGGGCCAGTTCCAGGATGAGGTCGGCGGAAAGCCGGTGTGCCGCTACCCGCAGTTCCGCGAGACGCTGCCGAACGGCAAGAGCTACAACGTGCTCGATCGCGGCTATTTCCCGCAGGCCGACGATACCGGGGTCTATACCGTGCCCGCCGGCCACCTGTTCATGATGGGCGACAATCGCGACGCCAGCGCCGACAGCCGCTTCCCGGCGGTGGAGGGTGAGGCGATCGGCATGGTCCCGCTGGAAAATGTCGAGGGCAAGGCGCTGGTCGGCTTCTGGTCGACCGACGGCAACGCCCGGTGGCTGCTGCCATGGACATGGTTCACCGCCGCGCGGTGGAACCGGATCGGGATGGGGTTCTGAGCGCCGATCTCGATGCCTGGCTGGCGGCGACGCTGGGCGTCGCCCCCGCGCACCGCGCCGCGTTCGAACGCGCGCTGACCCACGGCAGCCAGGCCGCCGAAAACTACGAGCGGCTCGAATTCCTGGGCGATCGGGTGCTGGGGCTGACCATCGCCGAATGGCTGTACGAACGCTTCGCGCATGAGCCGGAGGGGCAGTTGTCCAAACGGCTCAACGCGCTGGTGACCGGCGCGGTGTGCGCCGACGTCGCGCGCGAGCTGGGCGTGCCGTCGCGGCTCAGGCTGGGCAAGCAGGCGCGCGACGACGGCGCCGCCGCCAGCGACAATGTGCTGGGCGACGTGATGGAGGCGTTGATCGGGGCGCTCTATCTCGATCAGGGGCTGGATGCGGCGCGGGCGTTGGTCCGCCGCTGCTGGGCTGGCCGGATCGACCAGTTGCGCGTGCCACAGCACCCCAAATCGGCGCTCCAGGAATGGGCCGCCGCACACAATCGCCGCCCGCCCGAATATGCTGTGGTCGACCGCAGCGGTCCCCAGCACGCGCCGCGCTTCCGGGTGCAGGTGACGATCGGCAAGCTCGCCGACGCGGTGGGCGAGGGCACGTCGAAGCAGGAAGCGGAAACGGCGGCGGCGGCGGCGCTGCTGGCGGCGCTGGCGGGGTGAGGGTGCCCCCATCCGTGATCGCGATGCTTGCGGCGAGCAAGAGCGGTGCTTCGACAAGCTCAGTACGAATGGGCGTGTTTTGGTACGCTCCATTCTTTCCCGTTCGTGCTGAGCTTGTCGAAGCACCGCTCTTCAGCCTGGGCGGCGAACGATGAGCTTTTGCGCCTATATGCTCCATTGTCGCGGCGGTGTGTTCTACGTCGGCCATACCGAGAACCTCGACCAGCGCATCGCCGCACATCATGCCGGCGAGTCCGCCTACACGCGCCAATATTTGCCGCTCGAACTGGTCTGGTCGCAGGATTTTCCCAACCGTCTGGAGGCCTTGGAGGCCGAGCGCCGGATCAAGGGGTGGAGCCGGGCGAAGAAGCTGGCGTTGATCCGTGGGGACTGGACCGCGATTTCGGTGCTGGCGGCGAGCAAGAACGGTCCTTCGACAAGCTCAGGACGAACGGGGGCGGGTGAGGCGCATCAAAGCCATTCCGTTGGTGCTGAGCCTGTCGAAGCCCCCACCTCCTCATCAACAAGGCTTATCCCATGACCCAACATTGCGGCCTGATCGCCGTGGTCGGCGCGCCCAATGCCGGCAAGTCGACGCTCGTCAACGCGCTGGTCGGGCAGAAGGTGGCGATCGTCAGCCCCAAGGCGCAGACCACGCGCGCGCGGCTGATGGGGATCGCGATCCACGACGCCACCCAGTTGCTGCTGGTCGACACCCCCGGCATCTTCGAGCCGCGGCGCCGGCTCGATCGCGCGATGGTCTCGGCGGCCTGGGGCGGCACCGAAGGGGCGGACCTGATCGCGCTGGTGGTCGACGGCAAGGGCGGCATCGGGCCAAAGGTCACCACGATCCTCGAATCGCTCGCGCCCCGGCCAGAGCCGAAGCTGCTGATCCTCAACAAGGTCGACATCGCCGACAAGCCGCGCCTGCTCGGCCATGCGGCGAAACTCAACGAGGCGCTGCCGTTCGCGGAGACCTTCTTCGTCAGCGCGACCACCGGCGACGGCGTGCCCGAGCTGAAGGCGGCGCTGGCGGCGCGGATGCCGGAGGGGCCGTGGCATTTCCCCGACGATCAGGTCGCCGACATGACCGACCGGATGCTGGCGGCGGAGGTGACGCGCGAGCAGCTCTATCACCAGCTCCACGCCGAACTGCCCTATGACAGCGCGGTCGAGACCGAACGCTATCAGGAGCGCGACGACGGATCGGTCGAGATCCACCAGCAGATCCTGGTCGCGCGCGACACCCAGCGCGCGATCGTGCTGGGCAAGGGCGGCAGCCGCATCAAGGAGATCGGCGCCAAGGCGCGCGCCGAGCTGAAGGAACTGCTCGGCGTGCCCGTCCACCTCTATCTGCACGTCAAGGTCAACCCGCGCTGGGAAGAGGACCGGAGCCTCTATCGCGACATCGGGCTGGATTGGGTCGACTGACAAAGAATCGGGAGAAGGACGGGGCCGCAGGCAGGGGGCCCCCGGTGAAACCGTCCCTCTCCCGAGCCTATCCCTCAAGCGAGGGGGGCCTCGAGCGTCGAGTCATAATACGGTAGACAGGGCGATCCTGAACTAACGCAGATCACTTTAGAGGGTGAACCGCGCCGTCACGCGGATGTCGCGCCCGGCCAGCGGGGCGAAATCCTTGAGGAAGCTCGAATGGCGCCGCGCGACGACGTCGAAGATGTTGTTCGCGCTCAGGATCAGGTTGAGCTTGTCGGTGCCGGTCGGCTTCCACGATGCGGAGGCGTTGACCAGCGTGTAGGACGGGGTGACCGTCTCGAACTCGGCGATGCGGTCCTGTTTGAACACATGCTCGGCCTCGACCCGCGCGGTGATCGCGTCGCTCTGCGCCTCCAGTCCGCCCAGCACGCGCATCGGCGGGATGCGCGGCACCGGCCCCAGGTCGACGATGTTGGCCTGGACGTAGTCGCCCAGCACGTCGGCGTTGACCGTCCAGCCGTCGAACTGGGCGAGCCGCACCGAAGCCTCCGCCTCCAGCCCCCAGTAGCGGGCGTCGGCCTGCAACGACTGGAAGCACGGCAGGTCGGCCTCGCGGCCGGACGGGTCCGCCGCCGCCTGGCACACGCCCTCGGCGACCTGGGTTTCGTAGATGTAGTTGGAGAACCAGTTGTAATAGGCCGACGCGTCGAACGAATAGCCGTCGCCGTGGCCGTGGACGGTCGCTTCCAGCCCCCACGACTTCTCGACCTTGAAATCGGGATTGCCCAGTTCCCACGCCTGCGTGCCGGCGTGGGCGCCGTTGGCGAACAGCTCCTCGCCCGATGGCGCACGCTCGGTGCGCGACAGGTTGAGGCCGAAACGCCAGTCGGGGGTCACCGCATAGGATGCGCCCAGCGATCCCGACACGGTGTCGAAATGGCGCGATCCGCCGAAGAAGCGCAGGTCGTCGCCAACGGTCTTCGACGTCAGGCTGCTCGATTCGTAGCGCAGGCCGCCCTCCGCCTTGAACGCGCCCATGTCGATCTGCTGCAGCGTGAACAGGCCGATCTGGCTGGTCTCGTTGCGCGGCAGGAACGCCTCGTCGCCGCGCACGTCGAAGTTGCGGTTGAAATATTGCACGCCGCTGGCGCCCAGCCACGCGCCGCGCCTGGCCTGGACCAGCTCCAGCCGCGCCTCGGTGCCCTTGTTGTAGAAGGCGGTGCCGACCTCGCCGTCCTCCTCCAGCTCATAGTGGCGGTATTGGGCATGGCCGGCGCGCAGGCGGATCTTGTCGAGGATGTCGCCGCCGGTATCGATCTCGCCGCGCAGGTCGACGCGGTTCTGAACGATGTCGAGGCGCGGCGCCTCCTGCTCCTGGCCCGGTTCGGTCGCATAGCGCAGCGGCACGCCGTACAAGCTGTCGTAATGGCTGTACGAAATGCCGAGATTGCCGGTGTCGGTGACGATCGCCGCGCCGAACCCGGCGGTCCACGTCTCCGCCGCGCTGTTCGGCAGCTTCCCCTTGAGCGCGGCCTGGCCGGCAAAATCGATCGGCTCGTCGGCCGGGTCCTGCGGCAGCGCGGCGCTGGCCAGCGACGCGGCGCGCATCGCCGGGGACAGCAGATAGCCGCCGGTGCGCAGGTCGCCCGACTTGGAATAGCTGCCGTCGGCGTGGAGCACGAACGGGCCGCCGACCGCGACGTCGCCGGCCATGCCGCCCGACCGCTCGTTCGCCGCCGATCCATAGGTCGCCGTGCCCGACAGGCGATAGCCGTCGGCGGGGATGCTGCGCGGGATGCGGGTGTCGATGACGTTGACGACGCCGCCCACCGCCGACGATCCGAACAGCAGCGCCGCCGGCCCGCGCAGCACCTCGATCCGCTCGGCCAGCAGCGGGTCGATGATCACCGCGTGATCGACCGAGGTGTTCGACACGTCGATCGATCCGATGCCGTCGGTCAGCACGCGCACGCGATCGCCCTGGAAACCGCGCAGGATCGGCCGCGACGCGCTCGGCCCGAACGAGGTCGCCGACACGCCGGGCTGGCGCGCCAGCGTCTCGCCCAGCGACGGGCGCAGATCCTTGGCAAGTTCCGCGCCCGACACGACGGAGGTGCCGGACAGCACGTCGCGCTCGCTGCGCTCCAGCGCGCCGGTGACGACGATGTCGCCCGGATCGTTGGCGTGGTCGTGCTGCTGCGCCACCGATTCGCTGCCGTCGGCGGTGGGGCCGTTCTGGGCGGTGGCGGGGGCGGCGACGGCCAGCGCGATCAGGCTGGCGGCGGCGGCAAGACTGGTATACGATTTGATCATGCGCCGTCGTCTAGACGGCATGATACAACATATCAAGAACAACTCGTCGCTATCGGATACCGTTTCATCGCTGCAACGATGTCAGAGCGGCTCGGGGCCGGCGGCGCCCAGCCGGTGGCTGCACAACTGCGCCTCGGGGGTGTCGTCGCGGGTCAGCGCGGCGACGGTGACCCAGCCCGCCGCGCGTAGCTGGCGCCCGGTTTCCACGTCGGTGCCGGGGGGCAGGAACAGCCGTCGCCGGTCGCGCGCGGACCCCAGCGTATCGAGGATCGGATCGGCGAACAGCGTCACGCCGACCGCGCGCTCCTCGCTCCCGTCGTCGTGGACGATGGTGTAGCTGCCGCCGCGCCCGATCTCGCCCGGCGCGCCGCCCCCGAAGATCGAGAAGCCGAGCCAGCTCTGATACTCGAAACCGTGGCGTTCGGTCGGGTCGACGGTCAGGCCGACGCCGGCCGGCAGCGCCTCCGCGATCGCCACCAGCCCGTCGAGCCGGCTGGCGAGTGCGGCATGGCCGCGCAATTTGGTCAGCGCGGCGGGGAAGGGGCCGGCCGCCTCGATCAGTGGCAGATAGGCGCGGTCGATCGCGGCGACGCGCCCCGCGTCCTTGGCGTCGAGCGCGTCGCGCAGCGCCGCCAGCGCCTCTGGTGCCAGCGAATCGCCGGCCAGGGTCGCGATCAGGTCGGGCAGGGTGAAATCGACCGATACGCCCTGCACGCCCGCCGCCGCCAGCGCCTCGACCGCGACCGTCACCACCTCGCGCGCCGCCGCGACGCTGTCGAGGCCGATCAGCTCGACGCCGATCTGGCGCATCGTCCGCGCCGGGCGCAGCTCCGACGCGCGCAGCTTGAGCACCGGGCCGGCATAGGACAGCCGCACCGGGCGCGGGTGGTGCGCCATGCGCGTCGCCGCGATCCGCCCGACCTGCGCGGTGATGTCGGGGCGGATCGCCAGCGTGCGCTGCGACAGCGGATCGACGAAGCGCACCGCGTCGCGCGATGCGCCCGCCTTCAGCCGCCGGGCCAGTTCGTCGGCATATTCGACCAGCGGCGGATCGACCCGCTCATAGCCATGGGTCCGCGCGGTATCGAGCACGCCATGCTCCAGCCGCGCCGCCGCATCGGCGAAGGGCGGCAGGCGATCGTCGAAACCCTCGGGAAGCAGACCGGTCATCGTGCGGCGAAAACTCCGTTCGCGGCTGCATCCCTCGATGCCCCGCCTGTCCTTTGACACCGTGCGCTAGAAGAAGCGCGGCCCTTCGACAAGTTCGGCGCTGACGGTTGGGGGGCGGCGCGGCGGCCGCCCCCTCCAGTCTCAGAACGCCAGCGCCATCGCGGTCTTGACGCCGGGCAGCGCGCGCAGGCGGGCGATCAGCTCGCCGGTCACCGCCTCGTCGACCGACAGCAGCAGCACCGCCTCGCCGCCGGCTTCGCGCCGGCCGAGGTGGAAGGTGCCGATGTTGACCCCCGCCTCGCCCAGCAGCGAGCCGAGCCGGCCGATGAAGCCCGGCGCGTCCTCGTTGACCACATACAGCATGTGACCGGCCAGATCGGCCTCGACCTTGATCCCGAACAGCTCGACCAGGCGCGGCGCCTGATTGCCGAACAGCGTGCCCGCGACCGATCGCTCGCCCGCGTCGGTCTTGACCGATACGCGCACCAGCGTGTGGTAATCGCCCTCGCGCTCGGTCTTGACCTCGCGCACCTCGATCCCGCGCTCCTTGGCCAGATAGGGGGCGTTGACCATGTTCACCGTCGCGGTCTGGGTCCGCAGGAACCCGGCCAGCACGGCGCTGACGATCGGCTTCTGGTTCAGCTCGGCGGCGGCCCCCTCCGAATGGATCGACACGCGCGGGATCGCGCCGGTCGCCAGCTGGCCGACCAGGCTGCCCAGCTTTTCCGCCAGCACCATATAGGGCTTCAGCCGCGGCGCTTCCTCGGCCGACAGGCTCGGCATGTTGAGCGCGTTGGTGACGCCGCCGGTCGTCAGAAAATCGGCCATCTGCTCGGCGACCTGGATCGCGACGTTGACCTGCGCCTCGTTGGTCGATGCGCCCAGATGCGGGGTGGAGATGAAGTTGGCGGTGCCGAACAGCGGCGATTCCTTCGCCGGCTCGGTCACGAACACGTCGAGCGCGGCGCCGCCGATCTGTCCCGAATCCAGCCCCTCCTTCAGCGCCGCCTCGTCGATCAGGCCGCCGCGCGCGCAATTGATGATCCGCACGCCCTTCTTGGTCTTGGCCAGGTTCTCCGCCGACAGGATGTTGCGCGTCTGGTCGGTCAGCGGGGTGTGCAGCGTGATGAAGTCGGCGCGGGCGAGCAGTTCCTCCAGCTCGACCTTTTCCACGCCCATCTCGATCGCGCGCTCGGGGCTCAGGAACGGGTCATAGGCGACCACCTTCATGCGCAGGCCCAGCGCGCGGTCGGCGACGATCGAACCGATGTTGCCGGCGCCGATCAGTCCGAGCACCTTCGACGTCAGCTCGACGCCCATGAAGCGGTTCTTCTCCCACTTGCCGGCCTGGGTCGACGCGTCGGCCTCGGGCAGCTGGCGGGCGAGCGCGAACATCAGCGCGATCGCGTGTTCGGCGGTGGTGATCGAATTGCCGAACGGGGTGTTCATCACCACCACGCCCTTGGCCGACGCGTTGGGGATGTCGACGTTGTCGACGCCGATGCCGGCGCGCCCGACCACCTTCAGGTTGGTCGCGGCATCCAGGATCGCCTTGGTCACCTTGGTCGAGCTGCGGATGGCGAGTCCGTCATACTGGCCGATGATCGCGGTCAGCTCGTCCGGCGTCTTGCCGGTGATCTCGTCGACCTCGATGCCGCGGGCGCGAAAGATGGCGGCGGCGTTGGGGTCCATTTTGTCGGAAATCAGAACCTTGGGCATATGGAAATCCTTAAAGGAAAACCGTTCGGGCTGAGCCTGTCGAAGCCCCGCCCTTCTTGAACGGTCGAGAAGACGTGCGGCCCTTCGACAAGCTCAGGGCGAACGGAGGAAGAGGGTCAGCCGGCCTTGGCGGTCGCGTAGGCCCAGTCGAGCCACGGGCCGAGCGCCTCGATATCGGCGGTGTCGACGGTCGCGCCGCACCAGATGCGCAGGCCCGCCGGGGCGTCGCGATATCCGGCGACGTCCAGCGCGGCGCCTTCCTTTTCCAGCAGCCCGGCCATGGTCTTGATGAACGCCTCGTCGGCGCCTTCCACCGTCAGGCACACGCTGGTGCGCGATCGGATGCCGCGATCGACCGCGAGATGGCCCAGCCAGTCGCGGTGCGCGACGATCTTGTCGAGCGCGGCGGCATTGGCGTCGCTGCGCGCGATCAGCCCGTGCAGCCCGCCCAGCGACTTCGCCCATTCCAGCGCAAAGATCGCGTCCTCGACCGCCAGCATCGACGGGGTGTTGATCGTCTCGCCCTTGAACACGCCCTCGGCCAGCGCGCCCTTGGAGACCAGGCGGAACACCTTGGGCAGCGGCCAGGCGGGGGTGTATTCGGTCAGCCGCTCGACCGCGCGCGGCCCCAGGATCAGCACGCCGTGGCCGCCTTCGCCGCCCAGCACCTTCTGCCAGCTGAACGTGGCGACATCGATCTTGTCCCACGGCAGGTCATAGGCGAACACCGCGCTGGTCGCATCGGCGAAGCTCAGCCCCTCGCGATCGGCCGGAATCCACTCGCCGTCGGGCACGCGCACGCCACTGGTGGTGCCGTTCCAGGTGAACAGCACGTCGTCCGACCAGTCGACCTTGTCGAGGTCGGGCAGCTGCCCGTAATCGGCGCGGATCACGGTCGGTTCGAGCTTCAATTGCTTGACCGCATCGGTGACCCAACCTTCACCAAAGCTTTCCCAGGCCAGCGTGGTCACGCCGCGCGCGCCCAGCATCGTCCACATCGCCATCTCGAACGCGCCGGTATCCGAACCGGGGACGATGCCGATGCGGTGGGTATCGGGCAGCTGGAGCATCTCGCGCATCAGGTCGATGGCATGTTGCAGCCGCGCCTTGCCGATCTTCGAGCGGTGCGAGCGGCCGAGCGAATCGGTGGCCAGCTTGTCGGCGGCCCAGCCGGGAGGCTTGGCGCAGGGACCGGAGGAGAAGAAGGGCCGCGCCGGCCGGGTGGCGGGCTTGGCGGCGGACGGAATCGTGGCGTCGGTAACGGTCGTGTCAGTCATGTAGACTCTCCTTACAGAGAGCACGCGCGGCGTTGGGACCGCGTGGCCCGTCGGCGGCCCTAACGGCGTTCGGCGGCGTGTCAATCGGCTTTGGCTGGACAATGCCTGCGCGGTGGTGATTCTTGGCCAAGGGGGGAGAGCCATCGGGATGGATCAGGACATGCCGCGCGACCCGGTCGCGCTCGGGAAAGTTGCGATCGCGTTCGTCTACACCTACCTCTCGCTCGAAGCTCTTTACACGCTCAGCTGCGTCTACCAGCTCGTGCGCTTTTCCGGGCTGGACCCGGCCGAGCCCGATTCGCTGGCCCTCGATCAGCTGGATGGGCCATCGACGTTGTTGATCGCGGCCCTCGGGATCGGCCTTGCAGTCGTCGGAGTGGTGGCCGCGATCATTGCTTTCCGTTGGATTTATCGGGTCAACCGCAACGCCCACCTGTTCAGCGACTGGATGACGATGACGCCGGGCTGGAACGTCATCTGGTTTTTCGTCCCGGTCGCGGGCTGTACATGCCCTTCCAGGGGGTGCTTCAAAGCTGGCAGGCGAGCCATGCGCCGGACGATCCCGCGTCGGTGCCGGTGCCGCCGTTGCTGCGCTGGTGGTGGGGGCTGTGGATCGTCACCAATCTACTCGGAAATGCTTCGCCGCGCGTCTGGGCTCGTGGCGATACCGTCGGCGATATGATGTTTTCGAACTGGGTCGATGTCGCGACGTTTTTTGTCGATGTGCCGCTCGCCATTCTCTTCATCACACTGATCCGCCGCCTCTCCACGGCGCAGGCCGCCGCGCTTGAAGAACGGGTGTCCGCATAGCGTTAGGCCAGGGTTCATCGCCGGCCGATACTGGGCTGGCATGGGCAAGGGGTGGATAGCGGGTCTGGCGGTTGCGGCACTGCTCGCCGGGTGCGGCGGCGATCGGCCGCGTGAGCGGCCGCGCGGCAGCGCGCCGGTAACGCTGCCCTCGGCGCCGTCGTCCGAAACGCGCCAGTGTTTCGCCGATCTGTCGGGACAGGAGGTGCGCTTCTCGCCGCTCCCCGATCGCGACTATGGCGGCGGCTGCACGGTGCGCGGGGCGGTGCAGCTGATCGATTTCGGCGTGCCGACCAGCAACCTGACCGCGATGGCCTGTCCGCTCAGCCGCACCTTCGTCGCCTGGGTACGACACGGCGTGGTGCCGGCGGCGAGCGAGATCCTCGGCAGCCCGGTGGTCAAGGTCGAGAGTTTCGGCACCTATGCCTGTCGCGGCATCGTCGGCGGGGGCGCGGCGTCGGCGGGGCGATTGTCCGAACATGCCACCGCCAACGCGGTCGACATAGCCGCCTTCGTGCTCGCCGACGGCCGCCGGATCAGCATCGAGCGTGACTGGCGTAACGCCGATCCGGCGGTGCGCCGCTTCCTCGCGACGATCCACGCCTCCGCCTGCAAGCGGTTCGGGACGGTGCTCGGCCCCGACTATAACGCCGCGCACTACAACCATCTGCACCTCGACATGGGGCGGGGTCCGTTCTGCCGATAGCCAAGCCGCGCGGGTTTCGCTAAACCCCATGAAAATGACAGATACCAAAGTTCCGTCGCGGGTTTTCCCGCGCGCCAAGCAGGATGCGGAGACCGCCAAGCACGGCGTCAGCACCCCCCAGACCGAAAACCCGGCCTATCGCCTCGCCTTCCAGGACATGGATTTCCTGCTGCGCGAGGATCTGCGGCCGGTGCGCTTCCAGCTCGAGCTGCTCAAGCCCGAGCTGGTGCTGGAGGAGGCGAATATCGCCTCGACCTTCGTCTTCTATGGCTCCGCCCGCATCCCTTCACCCGACCATGCCGCCGCCGCCGTCGCCGCCGCGCCCGAGGGGCCGGCCCGCGCGGTCGCCGAGAGCTTGGCCGCCAAGGCGCATTATTACGAGGTCGCGCGCGAACTGGCGCGGCTGGCCAGCAGCTTTCCGGTCGATGAGGCGGGCAAGCGCCACTTCGTGGTGTGTTCGGGCGGCGGGCCGTCGATCATGGAGGCGGCCAATCGCGGCGCGACCGACGTCGACGCCGAATCGATCGGGCTCAACATCGTGCTGCCGCACGAACAGGCGCCCAATCCCTATGTCACGCCGCGCCTCAGCCTGCAGTTCCACTATTTCGCGCTGCGCAAGATGCATTTCTTGCTCCACGCCCGCGCGCTGGCGGCGTTCCCCGGCGGGTTCGGCACGTTCGATGAGCTGTTCGAGCTGCTGACGCTGATCCAGACCGGCAAGATCGCGCCGATCCCGGTGCTGCTCTATGGCCGCGCGTTCTGGGAGCGCGTGGTGAACTTCGAGGCGCTGTGCGACGAGGGCGTGATCAGCCACCGCGACCTCAATCTGTTCACCTATGTCGAGACCGCGCAGGAGGGCTGGGACGTGGTGCGCGACTTCTACCGCGACCGGGGCGACCCGATCGTCCCGTAGGAGTTGCCGTGCGACGCGGCGGGCCGGGTTCGCCGTTGCCCGACAGCGTCGCACGGAGCCTTCGACCCCGCACCGGCCCGCGCGGGCCATGGCGCCGGGGGCTCGGCGGTATGCGGGGTCAGTCGGTCTTCTTTTCCGCCTGCACCGCCGCCGCCTTGTCGACCGACGGCGCGCCGGGCGCCATCGTGCCGGCATTGGCGACGTTGCCGGTCTCGCCGGCCTCGCCCGCCTTGGTCGCGGCATCGGCCTCGGCCGGCGCGGCCTCCTCCGCCGGGGCGGCGGGGAGCGGCAGGTTCGAGCCCTGCTGGTTCAGATAGGCGATGATGTTGGCGCGTTCCTCGGCATTGCCCAGGCCGGCGAAGGTCATCTTGGTGCCGTCGGCGAACTTGCGCGGGCTTTTCAGCCATGCGTTCATGTTCTCGAAATTCCACGACCCGCCGACCTTCTTCAGCGCGTCGGAGAAGGCGAAGCCGGCCTTGCCGTGCGCGATCTCGTCGCCCAGCGTGGCGTAGAGGTTCGGGCCGATGCCGTTGGCGCCGCCCTGATTGATCGTGTGGCACGCGGCGCACTTCTTGAAGACGTCGGCGCCCTTGGCCGGATCGGCGGTCGCCAGCAGCGCCGCGATCGGCTTCTCGGCGGCGGCGCCGCCGCCGGCAGCCTCGACGCCCTCGATCGGATAGCCCATCTTTTCGGACTTCTCGCCGTGAAACGCCATGCCGCTCACGATCGACAGGCCCAGTGCGGTGACACATGCCGCCAGCGCCCAGCCCGCGATCGTATTGCTCCGATTGTCCATTTGCCCGCCGGTTGTTCAGGTGAAGATTACGCGGGCTCTTTAGGGCGGGCATTTCGGCACCGCAAGCGGGCTTGCCTTCCCACCGCAAGCCGGGTTGCCTTTCCCACCGCACGCGGGCCCGCGGCTGTCTCTCGACCCGGCCCGCCGCGACGGCTTGCCGCGATCGGCCGCCCGCCCTAGGGCGGCACGCGCCGCGCCCCGTTTCCCGCCGGGCCGGCCTCCCATCGACAGCCAGGGCCTACATGGAAAATTTCGCCGCACCCGCCCGTCCGATCGTCGCCAGCATGGCCGCCGCCGCCGCCGCCGCGCCGCAGCGCGCGGTCGCGTTTCAGGGCGCGCCGGGCGCCAACAGCCACATCGCCGCGCTGGAGGTGTTTCCCGACGGCCTGCCGCTGCCGTGCTTCGATTTCTCCGACGCGATCGAGGCGGTGCAGGACGGGACGGCCGATCGCGCGATCATCCCGATCGAGAATTCGCTGCACGGCCGGGTCGCCGACATCCATTTCCTGCTGCCCGAATCGGGGCTGGTGATCACCGGCGAGCATTTCCTGCCGATCCGCTACGCGCTGATGGGGCCGGGCCCGCAGGAGGCGGTGAAGGAGGCGATGAGCCATCCGCAGGCGCTCGGCCAGTGCCGCCACTGGCTGCGCGCCAACGGCATTTCGCCGATCGCCTATCCCGATACCGCCGGCGCGGCGGCGATGGTGGCGGAACTGGCCGATCCGACGGTGGCGGCGCTCGCCCCGCCCGGCGCGGCGGCGATCTACGGGCTTCAGACGCTGGCGGGCGAGATCGCCGATTCGGACGACAACACCACCCGGTTCGTCCTGCTGGAACGCGAGCCCCGTCCGCTGGCGGGCGACGGACCGTTCATGACGACCTTCATCTTCGAGGTGAAGAACATCCCCGCCGCGCTGTACAAGGCGCTGGGCGGCTTCGCGACCAACGGCGTCAACATGACCAAGCTGGAAAGCTACCAGCGCGGCGCCAGCTTCGCCGCGACCGAATTCTACGCCGACATCGTCGGCCGCCCCGGCGATCCTGCGGTCGATCGCGCGCTGGAGGAACTGGGCTTCCACACCAAATGGGTGCGGCTGCTCGGCACCTATCCGCAGGCCCGCGCGCGGCCGTAGCCCCCCTTCCACCGTCATTCCCGCGCAGGCGGGAATCGGTTCGCGGAGGGGGTGCGGCCCTTTCAGTGAGGCCAGCCTGAACGGATTCCCGCCTGCGCGGGAATGACGGATTGGTGGATTGGTGGATTGGTGGATTGGTGGATTGGTGGAGGGGGTGGAGACCCTACCCGCGCTCGACCCACGCCGTCAGCAGCGTGTGGGCGATCGCGTAGCGCGGCGGCGGCAGGAACGGGGCGGCATCGTCGCCGGCCAGCGCGGCGCGGGCCTCGGCGCGCGTCACCCAGATCGCGTCCTCCAGCTCGTTGGTGTCGAGCGTCAGTGCATCCGATTCGGCGGTCGCGAAACAGCCGATCATCAGCGATCCGGGAAACGGCCACGGCTGGCTGGCGATATAGCGGACGCCGCCGACGCGCACCCCGGCCTCCTCATGGATCTCGCGCGCCACCGCTTCCTCGATCGTCTCGCCCGGCTCGACGAAGCCGGCCAGCGCCGAATAGCGCCGCGCCGGCCAGCCCGGCCCACGCCCCAGCAGCGCGCGGCCGTCGTGCTCGGCGATCATGATCGCGACCGGGTCGACGCGCGGATAATGTTCGGCCGCGCAATCGGGGCATTGCCGCGCCCATCCGCCCCGGATCAGGCCGGTGCCCGCGCCGCACACCGCGCAGTGCCTATGGCGCGCGTGCCAGTCGGCCAGGTGGCGCGCGGCGGCGAACACCGCCGCTTCCTCGTCGCGCATCCGCGCCAGCATCGCGAACAGCGCCGGCGAGCGGCCGACGCCGGCGGGGTCGCCCGGCCGGCTCTCCGCGAAATGCGGCCGGCCGCGATCGTCGAGGCCGAGGAACAGCAGCGCGCCGTCCTCGTCCGCGTCGGCCAGGCTGGTCCACACCAGCCGCCCGTCGGCGTCGATCGCCGGGTCGAATCCGCCGTCGAGCTTGAGCAGCCGCGCGCGCCAGTCGCCCGCCGCCGCCGCCAGCGCGTCGGGATCGGTACGGACATGATCGGCGCGGTCGAGCCAGCCGCCGGTGAAGCCGGGACGCGGGGTCGCCGGCGCCGGGGTCACGGATGCCGGGCTCACGGGCGCCAGCGTCACGGACGATGGTCGGCGTACAGCGCCTGGATCACGTCGGCGCGCAGCGGCCATTTGTCCGACGGGAAGTAATTGACCATGATCGTCCCGCGCAGCTTGCGCGTCGGATCGACCCAGGCAACCGTGCCCGCCGCGCCGCCCCAGCCATAGGTGCCCTTGCCGGCACCCCCCGGCACGTCGCGCAGATAGACCGATCCGCCCGCGCCATAGCCCTGCAGCGGATTGGTATCGCCGCCGGTGCCCCCGGCCACCCCGCTGAACGTCACCCCCGCCGGCAGCAGGTTCGACATCGCCACCGCGACGGTCTGCGCCTTCATCACCCGCACGCCGTCGACCGCGCCGCCGCCGGCCAGCATCTGGAGGAAGCGATCGTAATCGCGCGCCGACATCACCAGCCCCGCGCCGCCATAGGGAAAGCTCGGCGGCTGGAGATAGACCGAGGTCGCCGCCGGATCGAACGGCACGCGATTGTCGCCGACCCAGGCATAGTTGTCGGCCAGTCGCCCGACGTCGGCCTGCGGCACCGTCCAGAACGTCGATCGCATCCCCAGCGGGCCGAACATCCGCTGTTGCAGGAACGCGTCGAAGCTCATCCCGCTCGCCTTCTCGATCACCGCGCCCATCACGTCGAGCCCGATCGAATAGCTCCACACCGTCCCCGGATCGGCGATCAGCGGCAGCGTCGCCACCCGCTCGGCGAACGCCTGGAGCGTTTCCGGGCGGACCTTGCGCATGTCCGGCTCCATCCCGGCGTTGACCTGCGCCGGGTTGATGCCGCGCTTGTTGTACTCGTCGAGCAGCGGCCCCTTGGTAATGATGTTGTAGCCCAGGCCGGCGGTGTGGGTGAGCAGGTGGCGGATGGTGATCGGCCGCGCCGCCGGGCGCGATGCCAGGCTGTTCGCCGGATCGGTCAGCACCTTCATGTCCCTGAACGCCGGGATGAAGTCGCTGACCGGCTGGTCGAGCGACATCTTGCCGTCCTCGATCAGCATCATCGCCGCCATCGCGGTGATCGGCTTGGTCATCGAATAGACCCGCCACAGGCTGTCGGGGGAGGCGGGGGCGGCACCGGCCGCGCTGCCGACGCGTCCGGCGACGATGAAGCTCGGCGGGGCGGTGCCCTCGCCGATCGCGGCGACGACGCCCGGCGTCTTGTCCTCGGCGACATAGCGGTCGAGCAGCGTCTTGAGCGCGGGATACTGGCCGATCGCGGCGGGGGCCGCCGCCGGAGGGGCCGGCCGGGGCGCGGGTTGCGCCTGCCGTGCCAGCGCCGCGCCGCCCATGCTGCCCGCCAGCAGGATCGCCATCATCAGTTTCATTCGCATCGCTCTCTCCCGAACGCTTCCGCCGCATGAACGAACAGGCTGGGCAGCCCCGCCGATTCCAGATCGGCGATCGGCCACCATTCGCCGTCGACCACCTCTTCCTGCGCCGCGATCGTGGCAGCCGCAAGACGGCATTCGAGGCGGAAATGGGTGAAGACATGGACCACGTCCGCCTCCAGCCAGCGCCACGCCGCCGCCGCCGGCGCGTCGGCCAGCCCCGGCGGCACTTCGCTCCACGGCCCGGTCGGCAGCGCGCGCATCCCGCCCAGCAGACCGCGCGGCGGGCGGCGCACCAGCAGCACCTCGCCGCCGCGCCGCAGCCAGAAAATCGTGCCGTGCCGCGTCGGCCGCGCCTTCTTCTCCGCGCGCGCCGGAAACGCCTCGGGCGTGCCGCTGGCAAATCCCCGGCAATCGTCGCGCAGCGGGCACAACAGGCATTTCGGCGCGCGCGGGGTGCAGATCGCACTGCCCAGGTCCATCATCGCCTGCGCGAAATCACCGGCGCGGGTATCGGGAGTGATCGCATCGGCATGGGCCGGCACCGCGCCCTTGTCGGCCAGCGCGAACAGCCGCGCGACCACGCGCTGGACGTTGGCGTCGATCGCCACCGCGCGCCGGCCAAACGCGATCGCGGCGACCGCGGCGGCGGTATAGTCGCCGATGCCTGGCAGGGCGCGCAGCCCCGCCTCGTCGTCCGGGAAACCGCCGCGCGCCACCACCGCGCGGGCGCAGGCGAGCAGGTTGCGCGCCCGTGCGTAATAGCCAAGCCCGGCCCATGCCGCCATCACGTCGGCATCATCGGCGGCGGCCAGGCTTTCGACGTCGGGCCAGCGCGCGATCCACGCCGCGAATCGCGGGGCGACGGCGGCGACGGTGGTTTGCTGGAGCATCACCTCCGACAGCCACACGCGATAGGGATCGGCGGCGTTGGCACCCGGCGGCGCGCGCCACGGCAGCACCCGTGCGTTCGCATCGTACCAGGCCAGCAGTCGTCGGGAGAGCGGGGGCTTTGCGGACACCCGCGCCCTATGGCATGGGTAGGCACGATGCCGAAACCCAGCGTCCCCGCCAGCGATCCGCCGCCGCGCGCGAATCGCGCCCGTCAGGTCAGCGAACTGCTGCCCGACGTCGGCCGCGCCGCGTTCCGCCGCTTCGGTTTCGTCCAGTCGTCGGTGATCAGCCGCTGGCCGGAGATCGTCGGGGAGAAATACGCCCGTGTCTCCGCCCCCGATTCGATCCGCTTCCCCCACGGTGAGCGTACGCGCGGCACGCTGACGCTGACGGTCACCGGCGCGCATGCGACGATGATGCAGCATATCGGGCCGGAGATCGTCGATCGGGTCAATCGCTTCTTCGGCTATGCCGCGGTCGAGCGGATCGTGATCCGCCACGGTGAGATCAAGCGCCCGCGCCGCGTCGCGCCGCCCGCCGTGCGGCCGGTGCCGGTCGAGCTGGGCGAGAGCCTGCGCACCATCGCCGATCCCGAACTCAAGGCGGTGCTCGAAGGGCTCGCCGCCGGTGTCGGTGCCACCTCCATCCCCAAGATCGGCAAGATCAACTGATGCGAATCCTGCTCGCGCTGCTGTTCGGCGCGCTCCTCACCGCCGCCGCCCCGCAACCGGCCCGCGACTGGCGCACCAACACCGGCGTCGCCCCGGTCACCGGCGGCTTCACCGTCGGCAATCCGGCGGCGAAGGTCGCGCTGGTCGAATATCTCAGCTTCACCTGTCCGCACTGCGGCCATTTCTTCGCCGAATCAAAGGCGGTGCTGCACGACGTGATGGTCCGCAACGGATCGGTCCGGGTCGAGACGCGCAGCGCGGTGCGCGATCCGTTCGATCTGGCGGCGTGGGTGGTGGCGCGCTGCGGCGGGCCGCGCCGTTTCCAGGCGCTGGGCGGCGCGATCTTCGCCGGGCAGGAGGGGTGGCTGACGCGCGGGCAGGCCTGGGTGCAGGCCAATCTGGACGCGGTCAAGGCGATGCCGCAGGCCGCCCAGCTCCGCGCGATCGCCGACAACAGCGGGCTCGCCGCGATCGGCGCGCAGCACGGCGTGACCCCGGCCGCGCTCACCGCCTGCTTTACCGGGCAGGGCACGCTCGATCCGCTGCTCAAGATGACCGACGCGGCCTTTGCCAAGATCTCCGGCACGCCGGGGTTCGAGATCAACGGCACGCTCGCCGCCGATACCTATGACTGGGCGCACCTTGAGCCCAAGCTTCGCGCCGCCGGCGCCCGATAAGGAGAGTTCGACCATGCGCAATATCCTCGCCCTTGCCGTGCTGGCGCCCGCGCTGGTCGCGCTCGCCGGGTGCGGCGGCGGATCGGGCGGCGGCAACGCCACCGAAGCGGCGCCGGTCGCCGGCGCCCAGGCCCCCGCCGGCAAGCAATGGACCGAAGTGGTCGAAAAGACCGCCGAAGGCTATCGGCTGGGCAATCCCAACGCACCGATCAAGCTGGTCGAATATGGCTCGCGCACCTGCCCGACCTGCGGCGCGTTCGGCCGTGAGGGGATGAAGCCGCTCGAGGACAATTACGTCTCGACCGGCAAGGTCAGCTATGAATTCCGCGAATTCATGGTCCACGGCCCGCCCGATCTGGCGGCCAGCCTGCTCGGCACCTGCGTCGGCACCGATGCGTTCTTCGTCATCCTCGAGCAGATGTACCAGAACCAGCTGAGCTATCTCGAAAAGCAGGAAGCCGCGATCGGCGACAAGGCGTTCCTCGCCAGCCTGGAGGGCAAGCCGCCGGCGGTGGTGGCGACCGGATGGGCCGAAAAGATGGGCCTGATCGACTTCATCAAGCAGCGCGGCGTGCCCGAGGCCAAGGCGCGCGCGTGCCTGAGCGATACCAAGGCGATCGACGCGCTGGCCAAGATCACCGGCGACGCCGGCAACAGCGGCAAGGTCAACGGCACGCCCACCTTCCTGCTGGGCGACAAGCCGGTCGACGGCGTCGTGTCGTGGTCGCAGCTCGAACCCGTGCTGAAGAACGCCGGCGCGCGGTGAGGGTGACGAAGGCGGATTGAATGGCACCAGCCTTCCCGTTCGTGCTGAGCTTGTCGAAGCACCGCCCTTCTTCGGCCGCGCGCCGGACAAAAGCGCGGTTCTTCGACGGGCTCAGCACAAACGGGAAATGGTGTTACGCGCGATAACCCGATGCGGATCAAGCGCCTTCGCCTGACCGGCTTCAAGAGCTTCGTCGATCCGGCGGACCTCAGGATCGAACCGGGGCTGACCGGCGTGGTCGGCCCCAACGGCTGCGGCAAGTCCAACCTGCTTGAGGCGCTGCGCTGGGTGATGGGGGAAACCAGCGCCAAGTCGATGCGCGGCGCCGGCATGGACGACGTGATCTTCGCCGGCACCGCCAGCCGGCCGGCGCGCGATTTCGCCGAGGTATCGATCCTCGCCGACGACGTCGGTGACGCAAACGACGGGGGCGGCGAGATGGAGGTCGTCCGCCGGATCGAGCGCGGCGCCGGCTCCGCCTATCGCATCAACGGCCGCGACGTGCGCGCCAAGGACGTCGCGCTCGCCTTCGCCGACGCCGCCACCGGCGCGCATTCGCCCGCGCTGGTCAGCCAGGGCCGGATCGGCGCGATCATTTCCGCCAAGCCGGCCGAACGTCGCGCGATGCTGGAGGAGGCGGCGGGGATCGCCGGCCTCCACGTCCGCCGCAAGGACGCCGAGCAGAAACTCCGCGCGACCGAGGCCAACCTTACCCGCCTCGATGAGGTGATCTCGGATCAGGAGGCCCGCGCCGCGGCGCTCAAGCGCCAGGCGCGGCAGGCCGAACGCTATCGCACGCTCTCGGCGACGATCCGCGTGGCGGAAGCGCGGATGATCTTCGCGCGCTGGCGTGAAGCGGCGGCGGCGGCGGACGCGGCCAAGGCCGAGGCGGCGGCGGCCGAGGCGCTGGTCAGCGCCCGCGCCGATGCCGCGCGCGCGGCGGAGGCGGCGCAGGCGCAGGCGACCGAAACATTGGTGGTGGCGCGATCGGCGGCGCTGGCGGCGCGTGATCGGGCGAGCGAAGCCGGCCACCGCCTCGCCGCGCTGCGTGCCGAGCGCGAGGGCGCCGAGCGGCGACTGGCCGAACTCCACGATTCGGCGCGGCGGCTGGTCGACGACCGCGCCCGCGAGGGCGCGCTGGCGCACGATGCCGCCGAGGCGCTCGACCGGCTGGGCGCCGAGGGCAAGGCGCTGGAGGCGCGCATCGCCGAGGGGACGACCCGCCTGCCCGCGCTCGACGCGGCGCTGGCCGAGGCCGAGCGCCACGCCCGCGATGCCGAGGTCGCGCTGGCGCAGGCGCTGGCCGAGCAGGCGGCCGAAACCGCCGATGCGCGGGTCGCCGCCGCCGCGCTCGCCGCCGCGCAGCAGCGCCGCGACCGGTCGGCGCGCGATCGCGCCGCGCTGGCGAGCGAGGCGGCGCGGCTCGCCGATCCCGAACCGCTCAAGGCCGAGCGCGCCCGCGCCGCCGACGATCGCGCCAAATGCCTGCGCCATGCCGAACAGGCGCGCACCGCGCTCGCCCGCGCCGATGCGGAGGAGCGCGGCGCGATCGCCGGGCGCGATCACGCCCAGGGCCAGCGCGCCGCCGCCCACGCCGAACTGACCGCGCTCGACAGCGAGGCGGCGGCGCTGGCCAGGGCCACCCGCGCGTCGGGCGGCGACAAATTGCTCGACCGGCTTCGCCCCGATCCCGGCTATGAACGCGCGCTGGCGGCGGCGCTGGGCGACGATCTCGAGGCCGGGCTCGACAGCAAGGCCGATCGCCACTGGGCCGGGGCCGATCCGCTGCCCGGCGATCCGCTGGTCGCCAGTCCGCTCGCCGATCATGTCGCCGCGCCCGACGCGCTCGCCCGCCGCCTGCGCCAGATCCTGGTGGTTGAGCGCGATGAGGGCCAGCCGCTCGCGGTCGGGCAGCGGCTGGTGACGCTGGCCGGGGTGCTGCGCCGCTGGGACGGGTTCGTCGCGCGCGCTGGCGGTGCGGCGGCGGCCGAGCGCCTTGAACGCCTCAACCGCCTGCGCGCGATCGAGGGGGCGCGCCCGGCGGCGGTGCGCGCGGTCGAGACCGCCGACGCCGAGCTGGCGCGGATCGATGCGGCCATCGCCGAGGCGCGCCGGACCGCCGCCGAGGGGCGCCGGCTGCTCGACGCCGCCGAATCGGGCGCGCGCGACGCCGCGCGGGCGGAGGATCGCGCCGCCGCCGCGCTCGAACGCGTCGATGCACAGCGCGCCGATCTCGACCAACGCCGCCAGCGGATCGAGGCCGATGCCGCCGATGCCGATGCCGAGGTGGCGCGCGCGGAGGCGGCGCAGGCCGCGCTGCCCGATGGCGCCGTCACCCGCGCCCGCGTCGCGACGCTGGGCGGCGCGGCGGAGGGCGCGCGGGGAAGCGTCGCCACCGCCCGCGCCGATCGCGCCGCGCACGATCGCGCGGTGTCCGACGCCCGCGAACGGCTCGCCGCCGCCACGGCGGAGGCGCGCGGCTGGAAATCGCGCGCGGGGGAAGCGGCACGGCGCATCGCCGACATGGCGACGCGGGAGGCGGCGCTGGGCGAGGAGATCGAGACGTTGTCGGCGCGCCCCGCCGCGCTGGCCGCGTCGATCGCCGAGGTCGAGGGCGCCCACACCGCGCTGCGCGAACAGGCCGAAAGCACGCTCGCCGGTGAGCGGGCGGCGGAGGCCGAGGTGCGCGTTCACGAAGCCGCCGCGCGCACCGCCGCCGAGGCGCTGGCGCAGGCGCGCGAAGCCCGCGCCGGGGCCGCCGCGCGGGCGGAAAATCAGGAAACGCGGCGGATCGAGATGGGCCGGCTGTCGGGCGAGCGCTTCGAATGCCCGCCGCCGCTGCTGCCCGAGCGTGTCGCGTTCGACGCCGCCGATGTCGCTGCGCCGGCCGAGGAATCGGCGCGCCACGACCGGCTGATCGCGGAGCGCGAGCGGATCGGCCCGGTTAATCTGGTGGCGGAGACCGAACTCGCCGAGCTGGAGGCCGCCAGCACCACCAACGCCGCCGAACGCGACGAGCTGGCGCAGGCGGTCAACCGCCTGCGCGGCTCGATCGGCACGCTCAACCGGGAAGGGCGGCAGCGGCTGCTGGCGGCGTTCGAGGCGGTCGATGGCCATTTTCGCCGCCTCTTCACCACCCTGTTCAACGGCGGGCAGGCGCATCTGGAACTGATCGATTCGGATGATCCGCTGGAGGCGGGGCTGGAGATCATGGCGCAGCCGCCGGGCAAGCGGCTCCAGTCGCTCACCCTGTTGTCGGGCGGCGAGCAGGCGCTGACCGCGGTCGCGCTGATCTTCGCGCTGTTCCTGACCAACCCGGCGCCGATCTGCGTCCTCGATGAGGTCGATGCGCCGCTGGACGATGCCAACATCGACCGTTTCTGCGACCTGCTCGACCGCATGGTCCAGGAAACCGAGACTCGCTACCTGATCGTCACCCACAACGCCGCGACGATGAGCCGGATGCACCGCCTGTTCGGCGTGACGATGGTCGAAAAGGGGGTGAGCCGGCTGGTGTCGGTCGATCTCGGCGGGGCCGAAAGCCTGCTGGCGGCGGAATAGGCGAGGTGAAGCCGATCGATCCCCCCGTGCCGCAAAGCGTCGGTCCGCTGGCGCCGGCGCACGCCGCTGCGCTCGATCGCGACGGCTATCTGCTGCTGCGCGGGGCGGTGCCCGCGTCGTACCGCGACGATCTGCGCGCGGCGTTCGACGCCGGGGTGATGCCCAACGACCAATGGACCGCCCCGCGCGGCATCGGCTGGCGTCATGCGCTGGTCGATCTCGATCCCGCCGTGCAGCGCGCCTGCCGGGTGCCCGATCTGCTGGCGGCGGCGGGGCGGATATTGGGCGGCCCGTTCTTCCTCAGCCAGGTCGAGGGACGGGAGCCTTTGCCGGACCACGGCCACCAGCCGCTGCACCGCGACGGTGCCGGCAGCCGCGGGGCCGCGGCGCTGATCTTCCTCGATCCCTACGGCCCGGCCAACGGCGGCACCCGCGTGGTGCCGCGCCCGCGCGATGACGGCGAACCCGACGAATCGCTGGCGCTGGTGCTGGAGGGGCAGGCGGGGGACATCGTCGTGTTCGACATGGACGTGCTGCACGGCGCGACCCTCAATCGCTCGGGCGCGCGGCGGCGGTCGCTGCTGCTGGGGTTCCTGCCGGAAAGCGATCGCGCGGTGGTGGAGGCGTGCCGCGCGGTCCGCGACGTGCGGATGGCGTACGGCGACAGCTTCACGCCGTGACGGCGACGCCCGCGCGGTGACGGATAGGGGGCGGAGGTCCTATTTGCTGTCCGCGCGCGCGCGCTCGTGATGCCGGATCACCTCGTCGATGATGAAGCGCAGGAATTTCTCGGAGAATTCGGGGTCGAGGTCGGCGTCGACCGCCAGCTTGCGCAGCCGCTCGATCTGGCGTTCCTCGCGGCCGGGATCGGCCGGAGGCAGGCCGGCGGTCGCCTTGTACTGGCCCACCGCCTGGGTCACCTTGAACCGCTCGGCCAACAGGCACACCAGCGCCATGTCGATATTGTCGATGCTCTGGCGATAGCGTTGCAGCGTGTCGTCGGTCATCCCGGCCCCTTTGAAGTCGCCGCCCGCCTTTGAAGCGGCGGCAGGCCCCGCGCAAGGCTTGCGTTTCCCCCCGCGCCCGGCCATCAGCCGCGCATGAGCGCAACCGTTCATCGCCTGGGCGGCAAGCACGCCCCTTCGCTCGATCCGATGATGGCGCTCGTCGCCCCGGACATGAATCTGGTCAACACCATCATCCTCGATCGGATGCAGTCGGACATTCCGCTGATCCCGGAGCTGGCCGGCCATCTGATCGCGGGCGGCGGCAAGCGGATGCGGCCGATGCTGACGCTGGCGAGCGCGAAGCTGCTCGGCTACGCGGGCAACCGCCACCACCGGCTCGCGGCGGCGGTCGAGTTCCTCCACACCGCCACGCTGCTCCACGACGACGTCGTCGATTCGTCGGATCTGCGGCGCGGCCGGCGCACCGCCAACATCATCTGGGGCAATCCGGCCAGCGTGCTGGTGGGCGATTTCCTGTTCAGCCGCTCGTTCGAGCTGATGGTCGAGGACGGCAGCGTCAAGGTGCTCAAGATCCTCGCCAACGCCAGCGCGGTGATCGCGGAAGGGGAGGTCAACCAGCTCACCGCCGTGCGCCGGATCGATCTGGGCGAGGAACGCTATCTCGACATCATCGACGCCAAGACCGCGTCGCTGTTCGCCGCCGCCTGCCGCATCGCGGCGGTGGTCGCCGAACGGCCGGAGGCGGAGGAGGTCGCGCTCGACGCCTATGGCCGCAACCTCGGCATCGCCTTCCAGCTGGTCGACGACGCGCTCGATTATGTGTCCGACGCCGGCACGATGGGCAAGGAAGCGGGCGACGATTTCCGCGAGGGCAAGATGACGCTGCCGGTCATTCTGGCGCGGTCGCGCGGCGATGCCGATGCGCGGGCGTTCTGGAAGGACGCGATGGAGGGTCGCCGCAACCAGGACAGCGATCTGGCCGAGGCGATCGACCGGGTGCGCGCCACCCGCGCGGTCGACGACACGCTGGCGCGCGCGCGCCACTATGGTCAGCGCGCGATCGACGCGCTGGGCATGTTCACCGACGGTGCCGCCCGGCAGGCGATGGTCGAGGCGGTCGAATTCGCGGTGGCGCGCGCCTATTGATCGCCGCGAGGCGCGGACTTGCCGTGCCGGCCCGCTCCTCCACCCGGCCACCCATCAAGATACACTGAGTGGGTGGCCGGGTAGGGGAGCAGGCTCCTCGAACGAACCTCAGCCCTCGCCGCTCAGCAGCGCGTCGGTTTCGTCGCCGGCGGGTTCGGCCGCGCCCGAATGGCGCGCGATCGCGGTGGTCGCGGCGATGTCCATCACCACATTGCCCAGCGTGCGCATGATGTCGGGAAAGGTCTCGACCGCGACCAGCAGCGCCAGCGGCTCGATCGGCACGCCCATCGCCAGCGCGATCGGCGCGATCGAGCTGACGAAGCTGATCGTGCCGGGCAGGCTGACCGCGCCCAGCGTGGTGACCGCGGCGGCGGCGATGCCGATCGCCACCTGCGTCGCGGTCAGGTGCATCCCGAACACGTGCGCGACATACAGCGCGACCGCCAGGTTCATCGCCGGCCCGGTGTAGCGAAAGATCGCCACCGCCAGCGGCAGCGTGACGCCGCTGGTCGCGACATGCACGTCGAGCTTCGCGGTGCCGCGCAGCATCGCCGGCAGCGATGCCAGCGATGATTGCGTGCTGATCGCCACCGCCATCGCCGGGGTGGACGCGCGGAAATAATCGGGCAGCTTCACTCGGCCGCCGAACTTCGCCACCGGAATCGCCAGCAGCGACACGGCAAAGCCGGCGCCCGCGACCACCAGCACATAATGGACCAGCGCGCCGAACGCCGCCGTTCCCGCCTTCGCCCCCACGACATAGGCCAGCGCGAACACACCGATCGGCGCCAGCGCCAGCACCCAGTTGATCATCACCAGCATGACGTCGGCGATCGCCTTGAACACGTCGGTGAGCAGTTGTCGCGGGTGCGCGGGCAGGCGGGTGACCGCGAACCCGAAGATCACGGTGAACACGATCAGCGGCAGAAAGGCGTCGTTGGCGGCGGCGGCGAGCGGATTGGTCGGCACCATCGCGACGATGAACTGGGAAAAGGGTGGGACTTCATCGACCGGCGCCGCGCCGGCAAAGGCGCTGCGCAGCGCGGTGGCGGCGCCGCCGTGGAGCGGAAACAGGTCGAGCAGCCCCAGCGTCACCAGCGCCCCCAGCGCCGAGGAGACCCACAGCAGCGCGACGAACACGATCAGCGATCGGGTCGCCAGCCGGCTGGCGCGCGCCGCCTCCGCCGTCGCGGCGATGCCGGTGACCAGCAGCGCGACCACCAGCGGGACGATCGTCATGCGGAGCGCGTTGAGCCAGATCGTGCCGGTCGGATCGGCGACCATCGTCACCCGCGCGGCGAAATCGGGCGCCCAGCCCGACAGCAGCACGCCCATCGCCAGCCCGGCAATCAACGCGATCAGGATACGGGTCGGCCTGGACATGCTCGCTTCTCCACCACGCCGACGCTATGCAGGCGCGCCGGGGATGGGGACAAGGTCGCGGGAAGTGCAATAATGGCAAGAAAATATTTCGGCACCGACGGGATTCGTGGTCTGACCAATGCGTCGCCGATGACCGCGGACATGGCGATGCGGGTCGGGATGGCGGCGGGAAAGCACTTCCAGCGTGGCGATCACCGGCACCGGGTGGTGATCGGCAAGGACACGCGGCTGTCGGGCTATATGCTTGAAAGCGCGATGGTCGCGGGCTTCACCTCGGTCGGCATGGACGTGGTGCTGCTCGGCCCGATGCCGACGCCGGCGGTCGCGATGCTGACCACGTCGATGCGCGCCGATATCGGCGTGATGATCTCCGCCAGCCACAATCCGTTCGCCGACAACGGCATCAAGCTGTTCGGCCCCGACGGCTACAAACTGTCGGACGAGGACGAGGCGGCGATCGAGGCGGCGCTCGAATCGCCGGTCGATCTCGCGCCGGCCGCCGACATCGGCCGCGCCCGCCGGGTCGAGGACGCGCGCGGGCGCTACATCCATTTCGCCAAATCGACCTTTCCCGACGACCTGCGGCTCGACGGGCTGAAGGTGGTGATCGATTGCGCCAACGGCGCCGCCTATCAGGTCGCGCCGTCCGCGCTGTGGGAACTGGGGGCGGAGGTGGTGGCGATCGGCGTCACCCCCAATGGCAAGAACATCAACGACCGCGTCGGGTCGACCGCGCCCGACACGCTGTGCGAGACGGTGGTGGCGTCCGGCGCGGCGATCGGCATCGCATTGGACGGCGACGCCGACCGGCTGATCGTGGTCGATGAGAACGGCCGGGTGGTCGACGGCGATCAGCTGATGGCGACGATCGCCGCCGCCTGGGCGCGGCAGGGCCGGCTGCGCGGTGGCGGGCTGGTGGCGACGGTGATGTCGAACCTCGGCCTAGAACGCTACCTCCACTCGCTCGGGCTGGAATTGACCCGCACCCGCGTCGGCGATCGCTATGTGCTGGAAACAATGCGCGCGGAGGGGTTCAACGTCGGTGGCGAGCAGTCGGGGCACATCATCCTGTCGGACTATGCCACCACCGGCGACGGGCTGGTCGCGGCGTTGCAGATCCTCGCCGAGCTGGTCCGCACCGGCGCCCCGGCCAGCGAGGTGCTGCACCGCTTCGATCCGGTGCCGCAACTGCTCAAGAACGTGCGGTTCAAGGGCGGCAAGCCGCTGGAGGACGACGGCGTCCGCGCGCTGATCGCCGACGCGGAAGCGGAATTGAACGGGCGCGGCCGGCTGGTGATCCGCCCGTCGGGCACCGAGCCGGTGATCCGGGTAATGGCCGAGGGCGACGACGCCGATCAGGTCGCCGCGGTGGTCGATCGCATCTGCGACGCGGTGCGCGCGGTGGCCGGCTGATGCTGGAGATGCGCCCCGATTGCGAACGCTGCGGCGCCGATCTGCCCGCCGATCAGGCGGGGGCGTTCATCTGCTCGTTCGAATGCACCTTCTGCGTCGATTGCGCCGACGCGCTGGATGAGACCTGCCCCAATTGCGGCGGGGAACTGCTCGATCGCCCGGCGCGGGTGGGTGATGTGCTGAAACGTCATCCCGCCGGCACCGTGCGCAGGTTTGCGGGCTGAAAAGTCGCTGTCCTACATGCCCGCCCCTGTGCGATGAGCGGGTGATGCTGGCGCTTCGTTTCTCCGCTTGTCCTTCAAATCCAACGGTCGTCCCGCACGCTGCCCGACCAGCGTCAGGTGAGACCTTTGTGAGACCTTTCGGCCGATGAGCATCGCCCGTGTCCTGATCATCGCCGGGTCCGATTCGGGCGGCGGCGCGGGAATTCAGGCCGATATCAAGGCGGTGACGATGCTCGGCGGCCACGCGATGACCGCGATGACCGCGCTGACCGCGCAGAATTCGCTGGGGGTGCAGGGGGTGATGCCGGTGCCGGCGGCGTTCGTGCTGGCGCAGATCGATTCGGTGGTGGGCGATCTTGGCGTCGACGCGGTCAAGATCGGGATGATCGGATCGGCGGAGGTGGCGCACGCCGTCGCCGACCGGCTCGAATCGCTCGACGTGCCGATCGTGTTCGATCCGGTGATGGTGGCGACCTCGGGATCGGTGCTCGCCGACGCCGCCACGGTCGCGGCGTTCGAACGGCTGATGCGGATGGCGGCGCTGGTCACGCCGAACGTTCCCGAACTCACCGCGCTCGCTCTTTCCGTTCGCCCAGGGCTTGGCGAAGCGCCGCGCGCGTCGTCGGAGGAACAGGACGCTGCCCTGACCGACTCGGCACGAACGGAACTGGGCCGGGCGCTGGCCGACCATCTCGGCGTCGCCGTCCTGGCAAAGGGGGGCGATCTGCCCGGCGCCGATGTCGTCGACATTCTCCTTGGCCCCGACGGTTCCCACCGCGTCTGGTCCGATCCGCGTATCGACACGCCGCACAGCCATGGCACCGGCTGCACGCTGGCCAGCGCGATCGCCACCGGGCTGGCGCAGGGGATGGCGCTGCCCGATGCGATCGCGCGCGGGCGGCGGTTCGTCCGCGCCGCGCTGGCCCATGCGCCGGGACTGGGGGCCGGGCACGGCCCGATGGGCCATGCGCTGGGCATCGCGCCGTTCGACGTGTGGGAGGCGCGGGGCTGATGCCCGGCCTCAAGCATGAGAAGCTGTGCCTCGCCCCGGTCGCCGGGGTCGATGAGGCGGGGCGCGGGCCGCTGGCCGGGCCGGTGGTCGCGGCGGCGGTGATCCTGCCCGCGCGCGGCGTCCCGCGCGGGATCGATGATTCCAAGAAGCTGCCCGCCACCGAACGCGCGCGGCTGCACGATCGGCTGATGGGCTGCGCTCAGGTCGGCATCGGCATCGTCGAGGCGGAGGAGATCGACCGGCTCAACATCTATTGGGCGACGATGAAGGCGATGACGCTGGCGGTCGAGGCGCTGATCGAGAACGGCGGCTGCGCGCCCGGCCATGTGCTGGTCGACGGCAATCGCCTGCCGCGCTGGAGCCATGCCGCGACCGCGCTCGTCGGCGGCGACGCGATCAGCCTGTCGATCGCCGCCGCGTCGATCGTCGCCAAGCACACCCGCGACACGATCATGATCGCCCATGCGGAGGCCTATCCGCATTACGGCTGGCATTCGAACAAGGGCTATGGCGCGCCCGGCCATCTGCGCGCGTTGCGCGAACACGGGCCGTCGCCGCTCCACCGCCGCAGCTTCGCGCCGGTCGCGCAGGCCGAATTGCCGTTATCCATGCCGAACGAGTCTTTTTCGTCACACCCCTAGGGATTGTGGCTGGCGGCGGGCGCAGACTCAACATCGAGTCGCGGACTCGGAATGTTCCCTCGCGTTAACCACTTGTCAGCGATTCCCGTTAACTAATCTTCGCTTGACGAGCGGGACTCCGCCCGGTGATTTGCCCGTCCACGACCAGGGGTGAAGGGTCTTATGGGGGTATTGGAAAAGGTCGCGCGGGCAAGCGCGCGGACCAGTCTGGCGGAGGCGCCGGTCGATCTCGCGGTCGACCGGATCATCCGTGGCGATTGCATCGCGGCGATGCGCGCGCTGCCGGCGAAGTCGGTCGATCTGATCTTCGCCGATCCGCCCTACAACCTCCAGCTCGGCGGCGATCTCGCGCGGCCCGACGGCAGCCATGTCGACGCGGTCACCGATGATTGGGACAAGTTCGACAGCCTGGCCGCCTATGACGCCTTCACCCGCGCGTGGCTGGTCGAGGCGCGGCGCGTGCTCAAGGATTCGGGCGCGATCTGGGTGATCGGCAGCTATCACAACATCTTCAAGGTCGGCGCGGCGATCCAGGATCTCGGCTACTGGATCCTCAACGACATCGTCTGGCGCAAGGCCAATCCGATGCCCAATTTCAAGGGGACCCGCTTCACCAACGCGCATGAGACGCTGATCTGGGCGGCGAAGGGCGAGAAGGCGAAATACACCTTCAACTATCGCTCGATGAAGACGCTCAACGACGAGCTTCAGATGCGCTCGGACTGGGAATTCCCGATCTGCGGCGGACAGGAGCGGCTCAAGAAGGACGGGGTCAAGGTCCACCCGACGCAAAAGCCGGAGGCGCTGATCTACCGCATCCTGCTGGCCTGTTCGAAACCGGGCGACGTCGTGCTCGACCCGTTCTTCGGCACCGGCACCACCGGCGCGGTCGCGAAGCGGCTGGGGCGGCACTGGATCGGGATCGAGCGCGAGGATGCCTATATCGCCGCGGCCGAGGAGCGGATCGCGGCGGCGCTGCCGCTCGACGAAAGCGCGCTGACGACGATGCAGAGCCCGCGCGCGCAACCGCGCGTCGCGTTCGGCACGCTGATCGAGACCGGGATGCTGGTCGCCGGTGCGGTGCTGACCGACAGCAAGCGGCGCTGGCGCGCGACGGTGCGCGCCGACGGATCGTTGGCCAGTGATTGCGGCGCGAGCGGTTCGATCCACAAGCTGGGCGCGACGCTACAGGGCGCGCCGGCCTGCAACGGCTGGACCTTCTGGCATCATGAGGAGGCCGGGGCGCTGGCGCCGATCGATACGCTGCGCCAACGCTATCTGCTGGCGACCCAGCCGTAGAGAGACCTTTCCCGTTCGCCCTGAGCTTGTCGAAGGGCCGTCCTTCTTCCAAGGAAGAGAAGAACCGGGCTTCAACAAGCTCAGCCCGAACGGAGAAACGGGGTGATCGACCCTAGCATCATCCCCGCCGACGCCCGGCTGTACCTGCGGCCCGAGCAACTGGTCGATTCGCCGGTCGGGCGGGACGGGGAGGTCGCACGGATCGCGGGTGGGCTGAGCTGGTGCGCCGCCTATGAGCTGATCGCGGTGTCGGGCGGCGCGCGCGCCGTTCAGGCGAGCGTACCGGTCTCCGCGCTCCCCGCGCTCCTCGCCAACCTGCCTGATGCGCAGGCCGAACGGCTGCGGACATTGGCCACGGCGATCTCCGCCCCGCGCGCGGCGCTGGCGCTGGGCGACGCGGTGCTGCGGCTCGATCAACCGCAGGTGATGGGCATCCTCAACGCCACGCCCGACAGCTTTTCCGACGGCGGCACCGACGCGGATGCCGGCGCGACCGCGCGGCGCGGTTTCGATCTGCGCGCGGCCGGCGCGGCGCTGGTAGACGTCGGGGGCGAATCGACCCGCCCCGGTGCGGCGCCGGTGTGGGACGGCGACGAGATCGCGCGCGTCGTGCCGGTGATCGCGGCGATGGCGCCCGGTCGCACCCCGATCTCGATCGACACGCGCAAGGCGGCGGTGATGGAGGCCGCGCTCAAGGCAGGCGCGCACATGGTCAACGATGTCGCCGCGCTGCTGTGGGACGATCGCGCGCTGGAGGTGGTCGCGCGCGCCGGTTGCCCGGTGGTGCTGATGCACTCGCCCGATCCGGCCAAGGGCGGTCATGGCGAGGGTGATTATCGCGACGTACTGATCGATGTGTTCGACTGGCTGGAGGCACGTATCGCGGCGGTGGTCGCAGGCGGTGTCGATCGGGCGCGGATCCTGGTCGATCCGGGCATCGGCTTCGGCAAGTCGCTGGCGGGGAACCTGGCGCTGCTCAACGGGATCGCGCTGTTCCACGCGCTTGGCGTCCCGATCGTGCTGGGCGCCAGCCGCAAGCGGATGATCGGCGCGTTGAGCCACGCGGCGCCGGCCGACGAACGGCTGGGCGGCAGCCTGACGCTCGCGCTGCACGGCGCGCAGCATGGTGTTCAGCTGCTGCGCGTCCACGACGTCGCCGAGACCGCGCAGGCGCTCAAGGTCTGGCGCGGGCTGCGCGATGCGGCGTTGACGGCGCCGCGATGACCCCGCCGCTCCGCCCGCGCGAAACGCTCGTGCTGGCGGGGGTATTGCTGGGCGCTGCCGTGCTGCGGATCGCCAGCGCGAACTATGGCCTGTGGTTCGACGAACTCGCGTCGTTGACCTTCGCCAATCAACCGATCGGCCACCTATGGGGGGCGTGGATGGTCCGTGAGACCAACCCGCCGCTCTATTACACGCTGCTCAAGGGCTGGGTCGCGCTGGCCGGGGACGGTGATCGTGCCGTACGATCGCTGTCGGTCGCGATCGGCCTCTGCGGGATCGTCGCCGGCTGGGCGCTGGCGCGGCGGCTGGGCGGGCGCGCGGCGGGGCTGCTCGCGGCGGCCCTGATCGCGCTGTCGGCGGCGCACGTCGATCTGTCGCAGGAAGCGCGCGCCTATGTGCTGGCGCACACCGCGGTGCTGGTCGCGGCGCTGGGGATGGTGCGTTATCTTGAGACGCGCGCGCGCGGCGCCCTGCTGCTCTATGCCGGCGCGGCGATCGTCGCGCTCTATGCCCACACGATGCTGGTGGTGTTCGCGCTGCTCGCCAACCTCACCATGCTGTGGCTGCTGCGTCGCGACCGGCCGGCGCTGCGCGGGTGGATCGCCGCTAACCTCGCCGTCGCGATCGGATGGGCGTGGTGGGGGTGGATCACGTTGCGACAATTGGGCGGCGGGTCCGCCAATATCGGCTGGATCGCGCGGCCCGATGGCGCGGCGGCGTGGCGGATGACGGCGGATGCCTATGCCTATGGCTTCGTCCCTGACGGCGGCGTGGCCGGCGGGGCCGCGCTGGCGCTGCTGCTCGCGGCGATCGTCGCGCTGGCGTGGCGCGATCGCCGGCCGGGGGTGACGCTGCTCGCGGTGCTGACGATCGGCGCGCCGCCGCTGCTGTTCGCGATCAGCCAGTGGGTGCCCGTGTTCCTGCCGCGCACGCTGTCATGGGCGAGCGGGCCGGTGGCGGTGTTGCTCGCGCTGGCGGTCGTCGCGATCCCGTCGCGCGCGGTCGCGATCGCGCTGGGCGCGGTGTTGCTGGTGGTCGAGGGCATCGGCGTCGCGCGCTGGCTGCCGGCGCGGCAGGAGGAGGGCTGGCGAGAGGCGGTCGCGTTGGTCGCGCAGCGCGATCCGCGCGCGCTGCTGCTGGTGCAGGGCGACGCGGCGGCGCTGGCGGCGGCGCATTACCGCGACCTTGCGGCGCCGGGGCTGGCGATCGTGGTGCTCGATCCCGACCCCGCCGACGGCGATCGCTGGGGTGACGGGCTGGCGCGCCTGACCCACGTCGACGTTGCCGGCGCGCGAGCGCTGCTGCACGGCGATCGCCCTCTCTACGCGCTGCGGCGCGGCAGCAGCGATCCGGCGCGCGCGCTGGCGGGAGAGGGGGTGGCGGAAACGGTGGCGGTCGATCGTCAGCCGTTCGTCGATCGCTGGCGCCTACGCCCGGTGTCCGGTCACCGTGGCGATGGCGTAGAGGCCAAGCCCGAGTAGGCCGAGCACCAGCCCGGCGATCCGTGCCGCGCGCGGCGCACGGACGGACCAGCCCGGCAGCGCACCGGCGATCAGCAGGATGCCGCCGACCAGCCAGCGGCTGTCGGCGCCCCCCTGCCAATGGGCGATCCCCAGCGCGCCCGCGATCACCGCCAGCGCCAGACGCGGGTTTCGCATCATCGCCACGCCGCGACCGGCCACGGCGGCCACCAGCGCTGCGATCGCGGCGATCAGCGCGGACATCCCCAACACGGTCATTCCCCCATCAGGTCGTCAGGCGGCGCTGCTCTGGTCGATGCCCAGCTCGCCCAGCTTGCGGTACAGCGTCGACCGCCCGATGCCGAGCCGCCGGGCGACCTCGGTCATCCGTCCGCGGTAATGGCCGATCGCCAGACGGATCACGTCCGCCTCGATCTCCTCCAGCGCGCGCAGATTGCCGTCGGCGTGGAACAGCGTCACGCCGCTCGCCCCCGCCAGCGACCCGCCGCCGCCGCCGCGCGTGCCGGCCAGCGTCGCGATCTGCGGGAAATCGGCATGGGTCAGCGCGTCGCCGTCGCACAGCACCGCCGCACGGAACAGCGCGTTGTGGAGCTGGCGGACGTTGCCCGGCCAGTCATATTGGACCAGCAGCGACAGCGCGTCGTCGGTGATGCCCAGCGGGCGCAGCCCCGGCTGGGTGGCGATCCGTCCCAGCAGGTGGCGGGCGAGCGGGGCGATGTCGTCGGGGCGTTCGCGCAAGGGCGGGATCGTCACCTGCACGACGTTGAGCCGGTAATAGAGGTCTTCGCGGAACCGCCCGGCCTCGACCTCCTCGATCAGCGTCTTGTTGGTCGCGGCGATGACGCGGACGTCGACTTCCTTGGTATGGCGCGCGCCGATCGACTGGATCTCGCCGGACTGGAGCACGCGCAGCAGCTTGACCTGCGCCTCCAGCGGCATCTCGCCGACCTCGTCGAGGAACAGCGTGCCGCCCTCCGCCTCCTGGAACCGGCCGATCTTGCGCTCGAACGCCCCGGTGAACGCGCCCTTCTCGTGCCCGAACAGCTCCGATTCGACCAGGTTGGCGGGGATCGCGCCGCAATTGACGCGGACGATCGGCTTGCGGCTGCGCGGCGACGCGGCGTGGATCGCTTCCGCCACCACTTCCTTGCCGACGCCGCTCTCGCCTTCGATCAGCACCGGCACGCGGGCGCGGGCGGCCTTGGCGGCGATCGCCAGCGCGGCGCGGAACTGCGGCGCAGCGCCGACGATCTCGTCGAACGCCAGCAGCGCGGGAATCTTTTCGGTCAGCGGTCGCAGCTCGCCGGCGGTCGCATCCCCCACCGCCGAATCGAGCGCGGCGAGCAGGCGTTCGGAGCCGATCGGCTTGACCAGGAAGTCGCTGGCGCCGGCGCGCATCGAATCGACCGCGGCGGCGACCGATCCGTTGGCGGTGAGCGTCAGGATCGGCAGCGCCGGGCGGCGCAGGCGCAATTCGCGGATCAGCGACGCGGCGTCGGCGTCGGGGGACCAGTGATCGAGCAGGATCGCGTCGAGCGCCATGCCGTCCGGCGTGCCCAGCGTCGCGACGGCGGTTTCCGGGTCGCCGGCAAAGATCGTGCGCCACCCGCGCCGGGCGGCGATCGCGGCGACCAGGCGGCGCTGGGCCGGCTCATCGTCGATCAGCATCAGCAGACGTTGCCCGTTTCGCGTCATTGCCTTGTCGTCCCGTTGTCCCGGATCAGGGCAGTCGATCTAGGCCAAGTGGGTAAAGGTCACCTTAAGCGCGTCTCACGCCGGGACGTGTCCGCCGGGACTTGAGGGGCGGCGGGTCCGTCGATAAGACGGCGCCAAATCCAGCGAGGGGAATCGCGCGAAATGGCCGACCAGACCGATATCCAGGCGCACGAAGCGACCTATCACGGCGTGATGGCCATGCTGAAATGGGGAACCGTCGCCTGCGCCGTGATCGTGGCGGGCGTCATCTTTCTGATCGCCGGCTGACGTGCGGATCGCCGTCCTCAAGGAGGGCGCCCCCGGGGAACGCCGCGTCGCGGCGGTGCCGGAAACCGTCAAGAAATTCATCGCGCTGGGCGCGGAGGTGGCGGTCGAAAGCGGCGCCGGCGTCGCGGCATCCTATGCCGATGCCGATTACGCGGCGGCGGGGGCAGGCATCGCGTCGCGCGCGGAGGCGCTGAACGGCGCCGATATCGTGCTGGGCGTGCAGGGGCCTGATCCCGCCAGCCTGACCGGCGTCAAGGCCGGCGCGTGGCTGGCGGCCGGCCTCAATCCCTTTGGGGAGCGTGCGCGGGTCGACGCCTATGCCGCGCTCGGCATCGAGGCGCTGGCGATGGAATTCATGCCGCGCATCACCCGCGCGCAGTCCATGGACATATTGTCGTCGCAGTCGAACCTGTCGGGGTACAAGGCGGTGCTCGACGCGGCGGCCGAATATGACCGCGCCTTTCCGATGATGATGACCGCCGCCGGCACGGTGAGCGCGGCCAAGCTGTTCGTGATGGGCGTCGGCGTCGCCGGGCTTCAGGCGATCGCCACCGGCCGGCGACTGGGCGCGCAGGTCTCCGCCACCGACGTCCGCTCGGCGACCAGGGAGCAGATTCTGTCGCTGGGCGCCAAGCCGATCTTCGTCGAGAACGTCAAGGGGATCGAGGGCGAGGGCTCGGGTGGCTACGCCACCGAGATGTCCGAGGAATATCAGAAGGCGCAGGCGGAACTGGTCTCCGGCCATATAGCCAAACAGGACATCGTCATCACCACCGCGCTGATTCCGGGCCGCCCGGCGCCGCGCCTGATCTCCGACGCGCAGATCGCGACGATGCGGCCGGGCAGCGTGATCGTCGACCTCGCGGTCGAGGCGGGGGGCAATGTCGAAGGCGCGGTCGCGGGTGAGGTCGTCGTCCGCCACGGGGTCAAGATCGTCGGCCACCGCAACGTGCCCTCGCGGCTGGCGACCGACAGTTCGGCGCTGTTCGCGCGCAACCTCTACAATTTCCTGTCCGCCTTCTGGGACAAGGACGCCGGCAAGCCGGTGCTCGACGAAGAGATCGGCGACGCGATCCGTCTGACGCAGGGCGGCAAGGTGGTGAACGCGAGGCTGCTCGCATGATCCTCCCCGGCACGGGGAGGGGGACCGGCGCAGCCGGTGGAGGGGGGGCTCCCCGCGGACTTCGGTCCGAGGTCGTCACCGCCCGAAGGCTGCGCCGGGAAATGAGCTATCCCGAGGTGCTGTTATGGCAGCGGCTGCGGGGCAATGCGACCGGAGCGAAGTTTCGCAGGCAACACCCGATCGGGCCCTACGTCGTCGACTTCTACAGCAGTTCCGCGCGGCTGGTCGTCGAGGTCGATGGCGAGGTCCATGCCCTTCCCGCACAAATTGCTGCCGATGCCCACAAGGACCGTTTCCTGCGGGACAACGGCTATTTCGTCGCTCGCATTAATGCCGCGGATATTCTCGATGACGCGGACAAGGCCGCTGCCGCGATCGCCTCGCTTGCGGCACGCCCCCTCCACCGTCCTGCGGACGGTCCCCCTCCCCGTGACGGGGAGGATCAGGAGTAAGCCGATGGACTTTATTTCGATCCTGTCGATCTTCGTCATGGCCTGTTTCGTCGGCTATTACGTCGTTTGGTCGGTGACGCCGGCGCTGCACACGCCGTTGATGGCGGTCACCAACGCGATCTCCTCGGTCATCATCGTCGGCGCGCTGATCGCCAGCGCGGCGGCGGGGCTGGGCAGCGGCGGGGCGACGTCGAAGTGGCTCGGGCTGCTCGCGGTGGTGCTCGCCAGCGTCAATATCTTCGGCGGCTTCGCGGTCACCGCGCGGATGCTGGCGATGTACAAGAAGAAGGACCGGCCGGCGGCGGGTCACAAGTAAATTCGTCATCCCGGCACGGGCCGGGATCCACGCGTCCACTTGCGCTGACGGGCGCGGTGGGCCCCGGAAACAGTCCGGGGTGACGGCAAGGGGGATTTGAATGGAACACATCGCGGTCAATCCCTGGGCGGCGCTGGCCTATCTGGTCGCCGGGGTGTGCTTCATCCTCGCGCTGCGCGGTCTCTCCAGTCCGACGTCGAGCCAGCGCGGCAATCGCTACGGCATGATCGGCATGGGCGTGGCGGTGGTGACGACGCTGGTCACGCATGTGCCGATGATCCCCGATCCGCAGGCCGCCGAAGCATGGGCGCTCAAGCTGGACGGGATCGCATTGGTCGAAATCCTCGCAGCGATCGGTGTCGGCGCCATAATCGGCATCGTCACCGCCCGGCGCATCGCGATGACCGCGATGCCGCAGCTCGTCGCCGCCTTCCACTCGCTGGTCGGCCTCGCCGCGGTGCTGGTCGCCGCCGCCGCCTATCTCAATCCCGGCGCGTTCGGCATCGTCGATGCGGCGGGCGAGATCCTGCCGGTCAGCCGGATCGAGATGGGGCTGGGCATCGCGATCGGCGCGATCACCTTCTCCGGTTCGGTGATCGCCTTCCTCAAGCTGAACGGCAACATGGGCGGAAAGCCGATCATGCTGCCGGGGCGCCATGTCATCAATCTGGCGGTGCTCGCCGGCATCCTCGGCCTGATCGCCTATTTCGTCACCGATCAGAGCCCGTGGGTGTTCTGGACGGTGACCGCGCTCAGCTTCGCGATCGGTTTCCTGCTCATCATCCCGATCGGCGGCGCGGACATGCCGGTGGTGGTGTCGATGCTCAACAGCTATTCCGGCTGGGCGGCGGCGGCGATGGGCTTCACGCTGCACAACACCGCGATGATCATCACCGGCGCGCTGGTCGGGTCGTCCGGCGCGATCCTCTCCTACATCATGTGCCGCGCGATGAACCGCAGCTTCATCAGCGTCATCGCCGGCGGGTTCGGCGGCGGCGATGTCGGCGCCTCGGGCGGCGCGGCGGCGGTCGACCGGCCGTGGAAGCGCGGTTCTGCGGAGGACGCCGCCTTCCTGATGAGCCAGGCCGAACAGGTCATCATCGTCCCCGGCTACGGCATGGCGGTGGCGCAGGCGCAGCACGTGCTGCGCGAGATGGCCGACAAGCTCAAGGAGCACGGTGTCCGCGTCAAATACGCGATCCACCCGGTCGCCGGGCGGATGCCGGGGCACATGAACGTGCTGCTGGCCGAGGCCAACGTCCCCTATGACGAGGTGTTCGAGCTGGAGGACATCAACAGCGAATTCGCCCAGACCGACGTCGCCTTCGTCATCGGCGCCAACGACGTCACCAATCCGGCGGCCAAGACCGACAAGAGCTCGCCGATCTACGGGATGCCGGTGCTCGACGTGGAGAAGGCGAAGACCGTGCTGTTCGTCAAGCGCAGCATGGGCGGGGTCGGCTATGCCGGCGTCGACAACGACGTGTTCTACATGGACAACACGATGATGCTGCTCGCCGACGCCAAGAAGATGGTCGAGGACATCGTCAAGTCGCTGGATTGACGCGGATATCGCCACGGCGACGATAGCGCGCCGGGCCGGTTGATCCGTTCCGGCGCTATTCCGGACGCAGCGTTGCGGATGTGCGCGCAATCGCTCCGTTTCGGCGGTAACGGCGCTCGCACGCCGGCGTTGCTTGCCCCACATCGGAACAGAAGCTGAACATGGAGGCCGCGATGACCCATGCCGATGCCCTGGATCTGGACTATGGCGATGCGCAGACGGTGATGGTGATCGCCGACGATCCGCGCGCCGGCGACGCCGCCGAGCGCGCGATCGCGCTTGCCGGGCGGCGCCTGCTCGGCCGGATCGGCTTTGCCGGCGCGGTGGCGCGGCTGGCCAGCCAGCCCGCGCTCGACGTGGTGATGATCGAGATGGCGGGCGTGGCCGCCGACAGCGCGGACGGCGTGCTGGGCGAGGTCGCGGCGCTGGCGCGCGACAGTGACGTCCAGGTGGTGGTCGCCTTTGTCGAGGAGCAGATCGATCAGGTCGCGGCGCGGTTGATGGGGCCGCGCATCCGCCTGTTGTGCGCGCCGGGGGTCGGCGACCGCGTCGCCGCGCTGGCGACGATGGAGCAGGGAGCGGGCGGCCGGCTCAACGACGTCGCCCGCGACGAGGCGGAGCAGCTACGCCTGCTGAATGCGGAGGTGGCGCGAATCGCGGAGGCGCTGGCCCGGCTGACGCGCGGCGAGGCCGATCGCGCCGACCCGGAAAGCGGGCGGAGCCTGCACGAGGCGCCGCGTGGATTCCACGTCGGACCATTCATCGGCAACGACGGCGGCATCACCGCCGGCGACCTTCGCGGCACGATCCGGGCACGGCGGATGCGTGCCAATTTCTTCGCCGCCGACCTGTTCGCCGATCCAGCGTGGGACATGTTGCTCGATCTCTATGCCGCCGAACTGGAACATACGCGGGTGTCGGTTTCCAGCCTGTGCATCGCCGCCGCCGTGCCGGGCACGACCGCGCTGCGCTGGATCGGCACGATGATCGACACCGGGCTGTTCGAGCGCCACGACGATCCGTTCGACCGGCGGCGCGCTTATGTCTCGCTGTCGGACAAGGCGCGCGACGGCCTGCGCGGCTATTTTGCCGCGACCCAACGTGCGGGGTTGGCGAGCGCGTGAGCCTCGCGTATCGCGGCGTCACCGGAAAGGGCGGTTAGCTCAGTTGGTAGAGCAGCTCGTTTACACCGAGCGGGTCGGCGGTTCGAGCCCGTCACCGCCCACCATATTCCCGTTCGCGGCCTGCGGCGCGCGCTGACCGGCCTCGGCACGGGGTCGCCACCCACATCGTCGGCGATCGCGATTGCGCAAATCGGTGCGCGCTGCCATTCGCTCGGACTCTCCACGACTGGCGCGGACCCGGACGACCGACATGACCTTGCAAGACGGACAGGCCGGCGCGGCCGCTTCCTTCGTGCTGACGCTGACCTGCACCGATCGCGTCGGCATCGTCGCCGCGATCACCCGCACCGTCGCCGAATGCGACGGCTTCATCCTCGACAGCCAGCAATATGCCGATCTGGAGACCGGGCAGTTCTTCATGCGCGTCGCGTTCATGGCCGGTGGCGCGGCGTTTCCCGACGAGGACGCGCTGCGCGCGGCGATCGCGGCGGCGGCCGGGCCGTTCGACATGGACTGGCGGCTGACCCGCGGCGACGATCGGCCGCGCGTGCTGATCGCAGTGTCGAAGGGGTCGCACTGCCTGAACGACCTGCTCCATCGCTGGCGGATCGGCCATCTGCCGGTCGAGATCGTCGGTATCGTCTCCAACCATACCGACCTTCAGGAACTGGCGAGCTGGTATGGCGTGCCCTTCCATCACCTGCCGGTCGATGGTGCCAGCCGCGCCGCGCAGGAGGCGGCGCTGCTCGACCTGTTCGACCGCGAGCGCGCCGATCTGCTGGTGCTCGCGCGCTACATGCAGGTGCTGTCGCCCGCGCTGGTCGATGCGCTGGCCGGGCGCTGCATCAACATCCACCACAGCTTCCTGCCCAGCTTCAAGGGCAGCCGCCCCTATCACGCCGCGCACGCGCGCGGGGTCAAGCTGATCGGCGCGACCGCGCATTACGTCACCAGCGACCTCGATGAAGGACCGATCATCGAGCAGGCGGTCGAGCGCGTCGATCACCGCGCCACCGCGACCGAGCTTGCCCAGATCGGCCGCGATATCGAGGCGCAGGTGCTGGCGCGCGCGGTGGCGTGGGTGGCGGAACGGCGGGTGTTCCTGAACGGCATCCGCACGGTGGTGTTCCGCTAAATCCCGCGCGCGACGGGGTAATCGACCAGCCCCGCCCGCGCTGCGACCGATCGGCGCGATAATCGATCGGGTTTCGTCGTCCCTCGGGCGGCGTTGATCGATCACGACCATCTTCGTCGCTCTCGCGTGGCGGGGGAGGGCGCGGGCTGCGATGCGGCCCGCCGTTCTCTCCCCATTGTCATGCACGAGGTTGCCAGTGATCGCCGCTTACCCCATCCGCCCGTCCATCGCCGCCGCCCGGCCGTCGCGCCGCCGCGCCCATCTGCTGATCGGCGCCGCCACCGTCTCGCTGGTTTCCGCGTGGTCGGGGGAGGCGAGCGCGCAGGCGCAGCCACAGACGGTGGTGCTGACCGAGGGACAGACGGTGCCCAATGTCCAGCTTGGCGCCGGCGACGACAATCTGGTGGTCGACATCGGCCGGCTCGATCGCGCCGCCGCCACCGTCACGCTGGGCACGCACAATGGCCGCCCGCCGGTGGTGTCGGGCCAGGTCAGCAATGCCGGCGGCAACGACCGGATCTGGCTGCGCGCGGGCGTGACGCAGGATGTCGACATCGCGACCGGGCCAGTGAGCGCCGGCGGCGTCACCTTCACCGGCGGCACCGTCTATGAAGCGCGCGGCGCGAACACGGTCCTGACGCTCCACAACCTCAGCCCATCCAGCAAGGAGCTGACGCTGGCGGCCAAGGACGGCCCGCTGCGACTGGCCGGCGACGGCAAGATCGAGTTCGTGTTCGGCGTCGATTCGCAGGCGCAGCCGACCGCGACGCAGCAGGCGATCCACGTCGAGAAGAACCTCGACAGTGATGAGCGCACGCTGACCCTGTCGATCCACGACAGCTATATCAGCGGCAGCAACACCGATCGTGCGGTGATCGACGTCAGCAACGCGCGGCGGTTCGATCTGACCGGCGGCGCCGGCGGCACCAAGGTCACCGTCGGCACCGGCACCGCGATCGAGGGCGGCGACGCCGAGATCCATATCGATCGCGGCGTCCAGCTTCAGGCGTTCGGCTCGAAATCGACGGCCTCGTTCCTGCGAAGCTCGGGCAAGGTCTACAATACCAGCGGCAGCTTCGATGCCTCGCTGGGCGGCCAGAATTCGCGGATCACCGGCGTCGAGCTGGTCGGCGGCCACCTCTACAACACGATCGAGGAGGGCAGCAGCCACACCGGCGCGGCCAGCGGCGGCACCGGCACGATCAAGGCCAGCGGATCGGGCGTGCTGATGGCCGGCGGCGAGAATTACGTCGAGAACCACGGGATCATCCAGAGCAACTACGGCGCCGCGCTGAAGGGCGGCAGCGGCACGTCGGTGGTGCGCAACGCCATCTACAAATTCTCGGTCGGCACCGCATCGCGCGCGGGGGAGATCAAGGGCGCGACACTGGCCTATGAAGGCGGCGATGGCGTCGACGTCATCGTCAATTCGGGCAGCATCACCGGCGACGTCCAGCTGGCCGGCGGCAACGACATGTTCCTGTTCACCGAGGCGACCAACGGGGTGACCGGCGCGATCGACGGCGGCGCGGGGATGCTCGACGCCTATGGCCGCTCCTACGCCGCCACCGCGACCGCGCAACTGGCCAACACCATCCTGAACGGCACCGGGCTGAGCGGGTTCGAGCTGCACGGGATCGAGGCGCGCGGCGCCGACACGGTGGTGACGGTGAAGGCCGCCGCGCCGCTCGACGCCGGCGTGCGCGCGGTCGGCGCGGGGACGGTCATCAACGAAGCCGATATCGCCGCCGATACCGGGCTGGTCGCCGATGCCGTCGCCAACATGGACGCGGGGCTGCGGATGGTGAACCGCGGCGCGGTCAGCGGATCGGGCGCGGGCAGCGTCGGCGCGCTGGTCAACGCCACCGGGGTGATGGACGGCGCCCCGCTCGCCGCGCCGCAGTTCCGCAACGAGGCGACGATCCGCGCCAACGGCGGCGCGCTGTCGACCGGCGGCGGTCGCGCGATCGCGGTCGGCGTGGCGACCGAGATCGGCGGGCTCGGCCGGTCGGTCACCGTCACCAACACCGGCACGATCGAGGCGACCGGCGGCGGATCGGCGGCGGTCCTCGCCTCGGGGGTCAAGGGTCAGGCAGCGACGAGCAACTATGTGCTGGAGAACACCGGCACGATCCGTGGCGGCGCCGACACCGATTTCGCCATCGGCGCGCAGATCGTCGATCGGCAGCTTCACCTCGGCGCCACCGACCTCGGCAACAGCGCCGTCGCGCGCACGCTGGCCGGGGCGATCCAGACCACCGGCACCACCGATCGCATCCGCAACACCGGCACGATCATCGGCAACACCGACCTCGCCGACGGCGACGACCGGTTCGAGAACTACGGCACGGTTCAGGGCGATGTCCGCATGGGCGCCGGCGACGACGGCTATGTCTATGGTGTCGGCAACACGCTGACCGGCACCGTCTATGGCGGCGCCGGCAACGACACGCTGTGGATCGACATGACCGGCGCCGCCAACAAGCGGCTGAACGGCAGCCAGTACAAGAGTTTCGAGCGGATTCGCCGGCTCGACGGCACCAGCGGCACCGGCACGCTTTCCGTCTACGGCGCGTTCGACGTCGACTCGATCCAGCTTGGCGATATCGCGGTGCACGTCGATGCCGGCGATACCGTCAGCAGCGCGTCGGACATCGTCTTCACTGGTGGCGACAGCGACGACACGCTGTATGTCGCCGGCACCGTCGCGGGCGGGGTGTCGCTGGGCGCGGGCAACGACGTCGTGGTCAATTCGGGCGTGATCGACGGCGATCTCGACCTGGGCGACGGCGACGATCGCTATGAGGCGCTGGGATCGGGGCTGGTCACCGGCACGATCGATGGCGGCGCGGGCAACGACACGTTGGTGTTCCGCCTGGCCGGCGCGACCGGATCGATCCCCGGCGGGTTCGACGGGTTCGAATCCTTCGCCGCCTATGGCCCCGGCACGCTCCAGCTCGCGCTCGACCGCGACTATGACACGCTCGAACTGCTGGAGGGCGCCAACCTGACGCTGACCGGATCGGGCGGGCACAGCGTCGACCTGATCAAGGGCGACGATAGCGCGCAGACGGTGAAGATCGACGCGCCGTTCACCGGCGGCGTGTCGCTGGAAGGCGGCGACGATACGCTGGAAATGACGCTGAACGGCGTACTGGAGGGCGCGCTCGACGGCGGCGCGGGCACCGACACGCTCAAGCTCAACCTGACCGGCGCGTCGACGCTCAACGACCTCTACGGCTTCGAGCTGGTCAGCGTGACCGGCAGCTCGCCGCTGACGTTGCAGGGCACGCTGGGCGCGGGGCAGCAGCTCGACTTCGACGGATCGGACAATGAATTCGTCATCGCCGCCGGCGCCACCTTTGCCGGCAAGGCCAACGGCGGCGCGGGCAACGACCTCCTGCGCGTGCAGAGCGGTGCCGCCGGCAGCCGGACGATCGTCGCGGGGCAGCTCACCGGCTTCGAGAATCTCCGCGCGGAAGGCGCCGGCACGCTCGAGCTGGCGGGGGAGGCGTACAGCTTCCAGACCGTCCACGTCGACGGCGGCCTGACCGTCGGGCCGGGGGCGACGCTCGCCTCCGCCGGGGGGATCAAGTTCGGCACCGGCGACGATCGCCTGACGCTGGCCGGCGACGGCGCGATCCTGAGCGCTGCCGACGGCGGGGACGGCATCGACACGCTGGCCTTCGCGGTCGGCGCGGGCCAGACGCGCAATCTCAGCTCGGTCAGCGGCGTCACCGGGTTCGAGGTGCTGGCCGCCAGTGGCGCGGGGACGCTCAATATCGACCGAGACACCAGCTTCGACCGCGTCCAGCTGGAGGGCGGCAGCGTATCGGTGGCGGGCGGGGTCAAGGTCGGCTCCGACATCGTCGGCGGCGCGGGCAACGATACCGTCACCAATGCCGGCACGATCCAGGGTGACGTGCTGCTCGGCGACGGCGACGATCGCTATGTCGCGCTGGCCGGCGGCACCGTCACCGGCACGATCGACGGCGGCGCGGGCAACAACACCTTCGTGTTCCGTCTGGACGGCGGCGACGGGGCGATCCCCGGCGCGGTCACCAACTTCAACTCGTTCGGCGCGTTCGGGCCGGGCACGCTCACCGTCAGCCTCGACGCGGGGCAGAGCTACAACAACCTCGAACTTCTGGAAGGCGCCAACCTGGTGCTCGAAGGATCGAACGGGAGTGTCGGCAACGTCATAGGCGACGACAGCGCGCAGAGCGTCACCGTCAACGGCGCGTTGACCGGCGGCGTCTCGCTGGGCGGGGGCGACGACACGCTGACGCTCCAGCTCGGCGGCGTGCTGTCGGGCGCGCTGGATGGTGGCGCGGGCAACGACACGCTCAACCTGAACCTCACCGCCGATTCGACGATCAACGGCATGGCCGGGTTCGAGACCGCCAACGTTCACGGCGCGTCCACGCTGACGCTGGGCGGCACGCTGGGCGCGGGGCAGACGATCAATTTCGACGGATCGGACAATGAACTGATCGTCGCCGCCAACGCCGCGTTCGACGGCAACGTCAACGGCGGCGCGGGCCGCGATCTGCTGCGTGTGCAGATGGGCGAGATCGACGCACGCACCATCGTCGAGGGGCAATTGGTGTCGTTCGAGGATCTGGTCGCCGAAGGGGCGGGCAGCCTGGCGCTGACCGGCGCCACCTATGATTTCGAGACGGTGACGGTGAGCGGCGGCGCGCTGGCGCTCGGCACCGGCACGCGGCTCGCCTCGGCCGGCGGCGTGGTGTTCGACGGTGCCGACAATCGCCTGACGCTGGGCAGCGGCGCGACGCTGGTCGGCCATGCCGATGGCGGCGCGGGCACCGATACGCTGGCGCTGGTCCAGGATGCCGGCAACGTCCGTGCGCTCAGCGCGGTCGACGCCTCCGGGTTTGAACGGCTCGCCGTCTCGGGCGCGGGCGAGCTGCGGATCGATATCGACGCGGCCTATGATGACGTCGCGCTCGACGGCGGCACCACCACCATCGTCGCCGGCAAGACCCTGACCGCGCCGGTCACCGGCGGCGCCAGCGGCGATACGCTGGCGGTGCTCGGCACGCTCGACGGCAATGTCGATCTGGGCGGCGGCGATGACCGGCTGGTGCTCGGCTCGCTCACCGCGGTCACCGGCACGCGCAGCGGCGGCGCCGGGCTCGACACGCTCGATTTCCGCACTGGCGGCACCGATCAGGCGCCGACCGTGTTCGACGGTACCGGCTTCGACGATTTCGAGCGGCTGGCGGTGAGCGGCGGCACGCTGTCGCTGACCGGCGACACGACGTGGGACAATGTCTCGGTCACCGGCGGCAAGCTGATCGCGGCGGTCGGATCGACGCTGACGTCGGATAGCGCGATCAACGTCGCGGCCGGCGCGACCTTCGGCTCGGGCGGGATCGTCAACGCCGACATCAACGTCGCCGGCACGCTGGCGCCGGGCGCCGCGGTCGGGCCGATGACGGTCAACGGCAACGTCGCCTTCGCCGCCGGATCGAAGCTGGCGCTCGACGTCGCACCGACCGGCAGCGACCTGCTCCGCATCTCGGGCAAGCTCACCGTCGCGCAGGGCGCGTCGATGGACATCACCGGCATGTTGAGCGCCACCCCCGGCGGGGCGCTCGATCTGGTGGTCGCCGATGGCGGGATCACCGGCGGCTTCTCGACGATCAACAAGTCGGAAAGCGTGTTCGGCTTCGTCGCGACGCGCGGCAACAAGATCCAGATCGTCGGCGAATTCGCCAACAGCGCGGCGTTCGGCCTCAACGCGCAGGGGGCGATCACCTATGCCAACGCCGTGCTCGGCGCGAGCAAGAAGGTGCAGAGCTTCACCGGCGCGCTGCCCGCGCTGGTCGGCACCAGCGGCGTGTCGAACGAAGCGGCGTTCGCCCGCCTCTCGCCCGAGGCCTATGCCTCGGCGGCGGAGGCGAGCGTCGACAACGGGCTGACGATCACCGACACGATGCGCAACCTCAGCCTGGCGGGCGCGGGCGGCACCGGTCTCTACGGCTTCGGTCAGGGGCTGGCGCAGTGGAGCAAGCTGGCTGGTGACGATGCGCGCGGGGCGGCCGGGGGCAATGTCGACAGCACCGGACTGATCGGCGGCATCGGCTATGCGGCGGAGGACGGCACCCGGTTGGGCGCTTTCGTCGGCGCGCTGCGCACCAACCAGCATCTCGACGCGCTGGGCGCCTCGACCCGGATCGAGGGGATGAGCGCGGGCGTGTTCCTCGATACCGAACAGGCCGGCATCGGCCTGCACGCGCTGGTCGCCTATGACGCCTCGCGGGCAAAGACGCGGCGCGAACTGCCTGCGGGCGAGGCGATCCATTCGCGCTATGATCTGGGCGGCTGGGTGATCGACGCGTCGGCCGACCATCGCTTCGATCTGGGCAATGGCGTCGCGGTCGCCCCGCGCATCGGCGCGACCTACGTCAACGGCCGCCGTTCGGGCGTGACCGAAAGCGGCAACGACTTCGCGCTGGCGGTCGGCGGCCGCGCCGCGAACACGCTGTTCGGCGATGCCGCGGTACGGGTCGAGGCGAACGCGGCAGGGTTCAGGCCCTATGTCGAGGCGGGTGTCCGCACCCGGCTGGCCGGTGACGTCGCCTGGGCCAGCGGCAGCTTCGCGGACACCGCGTCGCTGGGGTCGATGATCGCGACCGGCGTCGATCGCAACGACGCGGTCGGGCGGATCTCCGCCGGCTTCGGCGCCGATGTCGGCCAGGGGATGCGGATCAACCTCGGCTACACCGGCGAATATGGCGGTACCACGCGACACAACGTCAGCGGCGGCCTGTCGATCCGGTTCTGAAGCTTCGGCCGGGGTGCGCCCCTGCACCCCGGCCGAAACCCCGCTGGACAATGTGAGTAGCTGTAAATGATTGTCTATGGATCGATCCTGTCCCCCTTCACGCGCAAGGTGCTCGCCTTCGCACGTGAAAAGGGGCTGACCCCCGAATTGCGCGCCGCCGGGCTGGGGCAGGGCGGCGTCGAGTTCGAGCAGGCGTCCCCCTTTGGCAAGATCCCCGGTTTTCGCGATCAGGGGATCGACGGCGACGATGATTTCGTCCTGTCCGATTCGTCGGCGATCATCGCCTATCTCGACGCGAAATATCCGATGCCGAACCTGATCCCGGTCGATCCGCGCGGGCGCGGGCTGACCGCGTGGTTCGATGAATTCGCCGACACCATCGTCATCCCCGAAACCGGGCCGATCTTTGTCAACCGCTTCCTGCTGCCGTGCATCAAGGGCCGGCCCGGCGACGCCCAGGCGGCGCGTTTCGCCGAGCGGGTCACGCTGCCGCGGATGCTCGACTATCTCGAACGGATCGTGCCCGACAGCCGCTTCCTGGTCGAGGACCGCATCACCCTCGCCGACATCGCGGTCGCGTCGACCATGCTCAACCCGCTGCTGGCCGGGGCGCGGATCGACGGCGATCGCTGGCCGCGCGCCGATGCGTATCTGCAATCGATCTTCGCCCGGTGCAGCTTCGCCCCGATGATCGAGGAAGCGCGCATTCTGGTGACGATGTTCGCGGCGGCGGCGGGCGATCGCGCGATCGCCGACATCACCGAGGGCTATCGCAGCATCGGCTGACCGCGCTGCGACCGGGACGGACCAGGGTGCGACGAAGCCGGTCGGCGCGCGGCGCGCTCTGTGATAGCATGGCGCCCATGTACCCCCTTGTCCCCAGCTGGCTTCAACGCCGCGAATATGGCGCCGCCGCCGTGCTCACGGTGCTGCTGTGGCTGTTCGCGCTGGTGTTGTGGAGCGCGCAGGATTTGGCGTCGGGTGCTCCGTTTCCGCGTCCCTATCGCGTGTTGCTGGTCGAAACCTTCGTCATCGGCATCGCCTGTTCGGTCGCGCTGGCCGGGGTGATCGGGGTGACCCGGCGGATGCGCCGCGCCGCCGGCATCGCGATCGTCGCGGTGGTCACGCTCGGGCTGGCGACGCTGCACGGCTGGATCGACGCCCATCTGCTCGCCCAGTTGCGGCTCGCGCTCGGCGCCAAGCCGATGCCGCTCAGCGAGCTGTTCAATCGCGGGCTGATGCCGTTCGTGCTGATCTATGGCCTCTACGCCACCGCGCTGGGGCTGATGTTCAGCGCGATGGCGGTGCGCGACAGCGAGCGCCGGCTGGCGGAGGCGCGCAGCGCCGCGCAGCAGGCGCAGCTCGCGGCGCTGCGGTTTCAGCTCAATCCGCATTTCCTGTTCAACACGCTCAACGCCATCTCGTCGCTGATCGTCACCAGTCGCAATGCGGAGGCGGAGCGGATGACGATGAAGCTGTCCGAATTCCTGCGCGCGTCATTGGAGGCGGACCCGGAGATCGAGGTGACGCTGGATGAGGAACTGGCGACCACCCAATCCTATCTGGATATCGAGGCGGTGCGCTTCGGCGACCGGCTGCGCGTGGTGTTCGAATGCCCGACATCGCTGCTCAACGTCTATGTCCCCAGCTTCCTGCTCCAGCCGCTGGTCGAGAATTCGATCAAATACGCCGTCGCCCCGTCGCGCCGCACGGTGACGCTGACGGTGCGCGCGGACGACGCGCAGGGCGCGCTGCGGCTGGTGGTCGAGGACGACGGCGGCCGCGCGTTCGGCACGCTGCCCGTCGGCGGCATCGGGCTGGGGCTGGCCAACGTCCGCCAGCGGCTCGCCGCCTTCTACGGATCGGCCGCCTGGTCGAACGCGACCGCCACCGATCGCGGCTTCGCGGTCACGCTGTCGTTGCCGCTGCGCCGCGCGGTCGATCTGCAAGCGGCGGAATGATGCGCGTCCTGCTGGTCGATGACGAGCCGCTCGCGCTCGAGCGCCTTCAGGTGGCGCTGGCGGCGATCCCGGCGGTCGAGCTGGTCGGCACCGCCTGCGACGGGCTGGAGGCCAATGAGCGCATCGCCGAGCTGCGACCCGATCTGGTGATCCTCGACGTGCAGATGCCCGGCCTGTCGGGCATGGGCGTCGCGCAGGGCTTGGGCGAGACCGGCTACCGTCCCGAAGTGGTGTTCGTCACCGCCTTCAATCGCTTCGCCGCCGACGCGTTCAGCGTCGAGGCGGTCGATTATCTGCTCAAGCCGGTCAGCTTCGACCGGCTCCGTGTCGCGATCGAACGGGTCCGCCGCCGTTGCGCGCTGCGCGACGCCGATGGCCGCGCCGCCGAACTGGAGACGGTGGTGGAGGCGCTGCGCCGCGACGCCGATCACGCGCCCGCCGACGCGGCGGCAACCGAGGCGTTCGACAACGGCATCTGGGTCCCCGGCCGCCACGGCGCGCTGCGCGTGCCGGTCGAGACGATCGACTGGATCGAGGCGGCGCGCGACTATGTCCTGCTCAACACGCCGGTGAAGAGCCACATCCTGCGCGCCAAGATGAACGACCTCGAGCGCAGGATCGATCCGCGCGTGATGATCCGCATCCACCGGTCGCACATGGTCCGGCTGGGCGCGGTGACCGGCACCGAGCGGCCGGGGAAGGGGGCGCTGCGGCTGCTGCTCAACGACGGTGCCAACCTCCAGGTCGGACCGAGCTATCAGGACCAGGTGGTGCGCGCGCTGCGGCTGTAGCACGCCCGGCCCGCCGCCGACCCGGAACCTTCAGTCGCGTCCGATCGGCTTGGTCGCGCCGCTGACGGCGCCGATCGCAGCCTGTTTTCAGTATCTTGCGCCGCGCGTTAGCCGCCACGGCATGATCGAACATGTCGCCCGGCCCGCCCTTTTCCGAACCCTCGCCGCCGCCACGCTGTGGAGCGTCTGCGTCGGGGCCGCCCCTAGCCCGCCGCAGCGCGCGGGCGCCACGGACGCAGCGGAGGCCGATGCGTTCGCCGCGATGATCGCGGCAGAGCGCCGCTTCGCCGCCGACGCCGCGCGGATCGGCATCACCCCGGCGTTCCGCGCCCACGCTGCGCCCGACGGCATCATGCTGCGTCCGGCGCCGATGCCCGCGCACACCGTGCTCGCCGCGCAGCGCGACGATCCCGAACTGACGCTGGAATGGGAGCCGGCCATCGCGGCGATCGCGCGCTCGAACGATCTGGGAGTCACTTCCGGACCCTATCGGATGCGGCGCGGGGCGCGGACGCTCTACGGCCAGTTCCTGACGGTGTGGCGGCGCGACGACGACGGCCAGTGGCGCTGGCTGCTCGATCAGGGCCTGCCCGCGACCGCGCGGCCGGCGCTCGCCTTCCCGGCGCGCGTGGCGCGGTTGCGCGACGGCGCGGGCGCGGCGGGCCAGGCGAGCGAGCCGGATGCCGGGCTCGCCGCCGCCGACGACCGGCTCAACGCCGCGTTCCAGCGTCGTGGCGGCGTGGCGATCCTTCCGGTCATGGCGAGCGACGGCTATGTGCTGCGCCCCGGCCAACCGGCCACGATCCGCATCCGCGCCGGCAAGCTGGTGGACCGCGAGCCGGCGGTCGCGTCGAGCGAGCGATTCGGCCTGCGCGTGGCCGCCGCGCGCGACCTTGCGGTCACCTACGGCCGCCTGACGCGCGCGGGCGGGACCGATCCCGCGCCCTATGTCCGAATCTGGCGGAGCGAAGCCTCCGGCTGGCGCCTGCTGATCGACGAGGTGGTGTGGCGCCCGCATCGCTGATCCGTCCCGATCGCGCGCGCGGCGGGGTTCGTCGCCGCGCGCCGGCTTGATCGAGCGGCCGCGTGTGCCGGTCGCATTCCGGTCACCGCCCGCCGCCGCAGCGATCACATGGCGCCCTTCCACAAAGAGATTTCAGGGGGATTCGATGACTAGGAACGATCTGCGCCGGCGGCTGCTGATGACGACGATCGCCTGCGGGACGGTCGGGCTGGCCGTCCCCGCCCAGGCACAGGATGCCGCCACCGCGCCCGCCGCCGATGCACAGGAAGAGATCGTCGTCACCGGCAGCCTGTTCGCGCGCCGCACCGATGAGGAGACCGCCTCGCCGGTGACGGTGATGTCGGCCGACATGCTCGAACAGCGTGGCCTGACCAGCGTCTCCGACGCGATCCGCAGCGTCTCCGCCGACAACAGCGGATCGATCCCCACCGCCTTCACCAACGGCTTCGCCGCCGGCGCCAGCGGCGTGTCGCTGCGCGGCCTGGGCATCAATTCGACGCTGGTGCTGTTCGACGGTCTGCGCGGCGCCTATTATCCGCTCGCCGACGACGGACAGAAGTCGTTCGTCGATTTGAACACCATTCCCGAATTCGCCATCGACCGGATCGAGGTGCTGCGCGACGGCGCCTCCGCCACCTATGGCGCCGACGCGATCGGCGGCGTGATCAACGTCATCACCCGCAAGGAATACAAGGGCATCGGCGGTTCGGCCGAGGCCGGCATTTCCGAACGCGGCGACGTCGGCAATCAGCGGCTGACGCTGGTCGCGGGTGTCGGCGATCTCACCGAAAAGGGTTTCGCGGCCTATATCGGCGGCGAATATTACCATGCCGATCCGCTGATGGCGCGCGATCGCGGCTTTCCCTACAATACCGGCGACTTCCGTGGCCTGACCTGCACCGGCAGCGGTGAGGCGGCGCCGTGCGGCAACGGCAATGTCGGCGCGACCGGTCCCGGCCAGACCACCAGCGCGCTGGTGCGCCGTGCCACCCAGCTGATCCCCGGCAACGTCTACAGCGGCGCCCCGATCGCGGGCGAGCTGTTCCGCATCCTCAATCCCGCCGGCTGCGGCGCCGGGCTGATCAAGCACAGCCGGGCCGGCGTCGGCGATTATTGCGAGCAGGATACCGTCCGCGACTATGGCGAGCTTCAGCCCGAGCAAGAACGCTATGGCGTCACCGCCCGCGCCACCGCGCGGCTGGGCGGCGGGACCGAGGTCTATGCGATCGGCACCTATTACCGCAGCGAGGTGATGTCGCGCGGCGCGCGCGCGGGCATCCGCAGCTCGGCGCCCGCACCGACCACCGGCATCATCCTGCCGGCGCTGCTGGCCAATGGTTCGCTCAATCCCAACAATCCGTTCGCCGCCGATGGCTATGCCGCGCAGATCTATTACGCGTTCGGCGACATCCCGATTTCCAACAAGACGGAAAGCAGCACCTATCGCGGGGCATTGGGCGCGCAGGGCAAGCTGGGCGACCGCGGCCGCTTCTCGATCGAGGCGACGGCGATGCACACCGACCTCGACGGGACCCACAACGGTTATCTCAACATCGCCGGGCTGGGCAAGGCGGTGGCGGAAGGCACCTATAACTTCATCGATCCGTCGCAGAACAGCGCCGCGATCCGCGACCAGATCTCGCCCGAGGTGGTGACGCGATCGACCTCCGATCTCTACATGGCGCAGGCGACCGCCACCTATGCGCTCGCCGACCTGCCCGGCGGTCCGCTCCAGCTGGGCGGCACCGCGTCGATCCGGCATGAGCGCATCAACGCGCCCAACGGCAACCCCGGCCTTGTCACCACCGTCATCAATCCGGTGTCGGCGGTCGGTCACCGCACCGTGACCGCCGGCTCGATCGAAATCGATGCGCCGATCCTGAAGGCGGTCGACATCAACCTGGCCGGGCGGTTCGATCACTATTCGGACGGCTATGACCGTTTCTCGCCCAAGATCGGGATCAAGGTGACGCCGATCCGCCAGATCGCGCTGCGCGGCACCTATTCGCAGGGCTTCCGCGCGCCGCAGTTCGGTGAGCTGAACGGCAACGTCATCGGCTACATCACCGCGCCGGCATATCCGTGCGCCATCGTGCTGGCGCACGGCGGCACCGCGACCGCCAGCGGCGGATGCACCGGCGGCAGCCCCTATGTGTCGGGCGCGCACGCGCTCGGCCAGAATTTCTCGGGCACGCCCAATCTGAAGCCGGAACGGTCGCGCGGCTTCACCCTCGGCGCGGTGTTCGCGCCGACCAGCTGGTTCAGCGCGACGATCGACTATTACAACATCAAGAAGAAGGACTTCATCGCCGGGGGGCCGGATTACGGCGCCGCGCTGGCCGCCTATTACGCCGGCACGCCGCTGCCGGCGGGCTATTCGGTGACGCTCAACGACGCCGATCCGCTCTACCCGGATGCGCCACGCACGGTGCAGCTGGTCAACGCGCCCTATGTCAACGCCGCCGAACAGCGGACCTCGGGCATGGACTTCACCGCCACCGCCAACCTGAAGCTCGCGCCCGACGTGCGCTTCACCAGCCAGATTGAAGTGACCAAGATCTTCAACTTCGACCTGGTCGCACCGGGCGGCACCCAGCACTATGTCGGAACGCAGGGGCCGTACAATCTGTCGTCGGGGGCGGGCACGCCGGCGTGGCGCGGCAACTGGCAGAACACGCTGGCCTATGGCCCGGCGACGCTGTCGGCGACCGCCTATTACACCAGCGGCTATTACGCGACGGCGGAGGATACCAACGGCGTCGGCACCGCGCATGATTGCGATACCGCGCTCTACGATCTGTCGTTCTGCCGGACCAAGGCGTTCGTGGTCGTCGACATGGTTGCCAGCTACAAGGTGTCGGACGCCTTCACCTTCTACGTCAACGTCAACAATCTGTTCGACGCCGACGCGCCGTTCAATCCGTCCAACTACGCCGGGCTGGGCTACAACCCGACGTGGAGCCAGTCGGGCGTGATCGGCCGCACCTTCCGGGGCGGCGCGCGCTTCCGCTTCTGATCTCCCGGCTCCGAAGCGGCTGGAAAGGGGTGCCCCGGCAGCGGGGTGCCCCTTTTTTCATATCTGCCGGTCGCGTCGTGGGCGGGTCTGGTCGCACCGGTCGCAGCCGGGGCGACTCCGGCCACAAATCTCTCCGCGCGGGGCGATCGCGCTGCCAGGCAGGGTGCGCTCTCCGCCATCGAGGAATTTCCCATGCGCAACCCGACTTCGCTGCTGCTGGCAGGCGGCCTGATCCTGACGCTGGCGATCGCCACACCCGCCGTCGCCGGGGATGATCCCGACGGCAAGGCGTATGAGGTGATCCGCGCCGGCGACGAGGAGATGAGCTGCGAGGCGCTGTCGGCCGAGATCGGCACCCTGTCCGCCGAACAGCAGCAGGCCGGGATGCCGACGCGGCGCAAGCGCGGGGGGCTGGGAGTCCTCAAGGTGCTCGGCGCGGCCAGCCCGCTGCTGGGCATGGCGGGGGCGGGCGGCGCGATCGCCTCGTCAGCGATGGGGGCCGCTGGCTCGATCGCCGGCAGCGCGGCGGGCGGTGGCGTCGCCCCTGGCGGCCGGTCGATGCTGATCGGCCGGCGCCTCCAGCACCTGACCGAGGTGCTGTCGCGCAAGCAGTGCTGACGGTCGGCGTCGGCCGCCGATGCGGCGATTCGCGCGCCCGTGCGTTGCGTGCCGGATGCAGACACTGTGGTTCATCACCAATCCCAATTCCGGCACCGCGACGCCCCAGAAGTGCGAGGCGCTGGAGGCGGTATTCCACGACCACGGCCTGATCCTCGCCGGCCGCACCCATTTTCCCGACGATGACCTGCCCGACGGGGCCGCGCTCGATCGCGCCGGGATCGACACGGTGGTGCTGTTCGCGGGCGACGGCACGATCAACGCCGCGCTGTGTGCGCTGGCCGATTGGGACGGCGGCTTTCTCATCCTGCCCGGCGGGACGATGAACCTGCTGGCCAAGGGGCTGCACGACAGCCTCGATCCAGCGACGATCATAGCGGCCGCGCGCGACCGGCACCAACGCGTCGCGCTGCCCTATATCGAGGCCGGGGACCGCCGCGCGTTCGTCGGCCTGATCATCGGCCCGGCCGCGTCGTGGTTTCGCGCGCGCGAACAGGCGCGCAGCGGCTCGATCGGCGGGATATGGCGCGCGGCCGGGGCGGCGTGGCGCCGCACCTTCGGGCGCGGAGTCCGCGTCGCCGGCGCGCCGGGGCTGCGCAGCCGCTACCAGGCTGTGATGGTCCGCCCCGACGCGCGACAGGGGCTCGACGTCGCCGGCATCGACGCGCGCGACTGGCGCGCGATCGCCGATCTCGGCTGGACCTGGGTGACCGGCGACTGGGTGGCGGCGCGGGCCGTCGATCAGACACCGACCGATCGCCTGAGCGTGCTGGGCCGCAAGCCGGTGCTGGCGTTGTTCGATGGCGAGCCGCAACAGCTCGAACCGGCGGCCGCAATCACCGGAAGCGTCAGCCGAAAGGTCTTTCTGAGCACCAAGAGCGCGCCGTGATCCGGCTGTTCCACGTCAGCGATGTCCATTTCGGGCGCGAGGACACCGCCGCCATCGACTGGTTCGACGCGCTGGTGCGGAGCGAGGTGCCCGACGCGATCATCATGACCGGCGACCTGACCATGCGCGCGCGGGCGCGCGAATTCGCCGCCGCCGCGACCTGGCTCGAAGCCCTCGGCCGTCCGGTCACGGTCGAGGTCGGCAACCACGACCTGCCCTATTTCAACCTCGCCGCACGGTTCCTCACCCCCTATCGCCGCTATCTTGCGCTCGAACGGATGATCGAGCGGCCGCTCGATATCCATGGCGTGGCGGTGGTGCCGCTCAGGACCACCGCGCGATTCCAGTGGCGACTCAACTGGTCGAAGGGGCACGTCAGTCGCGGTGAGCTGGCCAAGGCGCTGGCACTGGCGCGAACGGTGCCGCCGGGCGGCGTGACCCTGCTGGCGTGCCACCATCCGCTGATCGAGGGCGGCACGCACATGCACGCGCGCACCCGTGGCGGCGGCGCCGCGCTGGCGGCGCTGGCGGCGGCGGGGGTCGATGCGGTGCTGACCGGCCATGTCCACGACCCGTTCGACCTCGCCTGGCCGGTGGCGGGGCGGACGGTGCGGCTGATCGGCGCGGGCACGCTGTCCGAACGGACGCGCACCACGCGGCCAAGCTTCAACGAACTGCGGATCGACGGCCGGGCGATCGACGTGCGGGTGCGCACGATGGACGCGGTGGTGCCGCCGGCGGAAGCGGAAGCGTAGCTGTCCGCGCGCGGCCGCTTTCCTCCGCGCCCAACCATGGCTACCCCGGCATCATGGGCAATCCGGCGAGCGCGGGCGCGGCGAAGCGCGGCTATCATCACGGCGATCTGCGCGCCGCGCTGATCCGCGAGGGGCTGCGTCGGCTGGCGACCGCGACCGGTGACGAACTGTCGTTGCGCGAGCTGGCGCGCGCGGCGGGGGTCAGCGCGACGGCGGTTTATCGCCATTTCCCCGACAAGGCGGCGCTGATGGCGGCGCTGGCGCGCGAAGGGCACGACCGGCTGGCCGAAGCGCAGCGGCAGGCGGCGGCCGGGGCGGCCGGGGCGGGCGGCGCGATGGCGGCGTTCGCCGCGACCGGGCGCGCCTATATCCGGTTCGCGCTGGCCAATCCGGCGCTGTTCCGGCTGGCGTTCAGCGCCGCGCCGGACGGCCCCGGCGGTGCCCCGCATGAAGCGATGACGATGCTTCACGGCCATGTCGCGGCGACGCAGGGGCTCGATCCGTGGCGGGGCAGCGCGGATACCCGCACGCTGCGCGCCTGGGCGCTGGTGCACGGGCTGGCGATGCTGATGCTCGACGGACAGGTGCCCGCCGACGACGCGATCATCGATGCGGTGGTCGATGCCGGGGTTCCACAGGGGTAGCGGCCGCGACGCCGGGGGACGTCGCGGCCGCATGCTTGCCGGGCGGAGGGGACCGCTACGGGCCGGCAAGCAATCCAGTGGTCAGACCGGGCCTACAGCCCGATCTGCAACGTGGCGCGCAGGCCGAGCACCCAGCGTTCCTGCTGCTGCTCGCCGCTGACTTCGCCGACCACGCGGAAATAGGTGTTGCCGCCCATCGCGCGGACCTTGCCGACCCAGCCGCTGGTGCGATCCTCCGGCGTCAGCGTGAAAGCGTCGCCGCCGGTGAAATGCGCGGTGGTGCTGCCCAGCGCGCCGCCGACGATCTGGCGGCGCCCGCCCTCGGCCTCGATCCGGAACCAGCCCTCGTCGCGTTCGTAAAAGCCCATGAAGTCGATGCCGGTGGCCATGCTGCCGGTCACCGCCAGCTCGTCGCTGGTGCGCGACGCCACGGTCAGGTCCATCGCCTTGCCGCCGCCGCTTTCGGCATAACCGCCCTCGTGCAGCCGGTAGTAGTCGACCGCCAGCGACGGGCGGACGAAGAAGGTGGCGCCGCCGCTTTCGTGCGAGACCCCGGCGGCGAACGAGGTCAGCGTGCCGTTCCACCCGCCGTTGGCGACGCGCTCCACCGCCTCGTCCTCGTCCATCCCGTGGAAGCGGCGCACGCTGTCGAAATCGAGCTTGGCGAACGCGCCGCGCGCGTAGGCGGCGAGCCCGTCCCAGTGGCCGCGCCAATAGGCGGCGAATTCATACTGGTTGCCCAGCACCTCGTTATCGGTGCTGTTGTCGTTGTCCTGGCTCCACAGATAGGCCGCCGACACGCCGATGTTGCCGATGCCGGTCTTGTATTCGAGGCCCGCCGCCGCGCCCCAACCGCCGGCGTTGTAGCCGGAACTGTCGCCGACCGCCTTCGACCGGCCCCACACCGGCGAGGTGATCCAATAGCCCCAGCGCCCCTCGTCCTTGAACGGCCCGTGCGGATCGGACAGCACCCGTGCGATCGCGCGCGACCCCTGCGTCGCCGCCTCGAACGTGCCGCCGGCGTGGTCGGGCAGCAGTTGCTGGATCGCGTTGCGAAAGGTCGCGCCCTCGGTGATGCCGAGGAAGGAATTGCCGACCTTCTCATCGGTGCCGAGCGCGGCGTAGATCGCGCCGAACGCCGACGCTTCCGATCGGTTGAGGCCCAGTTCGGTGTTGGTCTTGCGCGTGACGTCGACGGCCAGGTCGTTGCCGGTGCCGGTCGCGACCACGCCCTTGTACAGATAGGGCAGCAGCGTCGAATTGGTGGTCAGCTTGTCGGTGCCGGTCAGCGACCCGGCCTGAAGGATGACGTAGCGCCCCTCCGCATCGGTGATGCTGGCGAGCTTGAGCACCAGCGTCGCCCCTTCGGCGAAATGCGCGTTGCCCGCGACCTGGAGCAGCGTGCCGGTGCCGCCGGTCTTGTCGAGCGTCACCGCGAAATAGCCCTTGGCCCCGACGTCGAGCGAGGCGACCGACGCCGGCCTGGTCAGGTCGAACGCGCCGTTGACGGTCACCGCCAGCCCGCCGGCGTTGGCGAGCGATCCCGAGAACAGCGCGCTTTCGCCGATGGTCAGCACGTCGCTGCCGCCGCCGAAATCGGCGGTGCCGGTGAATTTGGATGTGCCGGACAGCGCCAGCGTGTCCTTGCCCGCGCCGAACGTCGCGTTGCCGGTGTAGACCGCGTCTCCCGACAGCGCGAGGCGGTTGTCGCCAGCGCCGAAGCCGGCGTTGCCCTTGACCGTGCCGTCAGCGATGTCGAGCACGTCGTTGCCGGCCCCGAAACGGATGTCGCCGGTGATCGATGGCGCGGTGGCGCCGCTGGCCACCGCGGTCTGGCGCACCGTCGCGCCATTGGCGTTGGCCGACAGGTCGATCGCGATATTGCGGTCCGAATCGGCCTTGGCCCCGCTCGCCGAGATCGCGCCGCTGTTCTCGACCAGCGCGACGGTGCCGGAACGGTCGACGATCGCGGCGGCGGTGCCGTCGTCGCCCGCCGCCGTGGCCTTGATCGTGCCGCTGTTGCGGATGGTGCCGACCGATCCGCCCTGTTCGATCAGGATCGCGGTGGCGATCGAGGACGTCGAGCTGCCGCCCGACGCGCTGATCGTGCCGCTGTTGCGGATCTCCGGCGTCGATGCGTCGTCGCCGATGCGGATCGCGGTGGCGCTGGCGCCGCTGCTCTTGGCGGTGACGCTGCCGCTGATGCCGATGCCGCCCGCGATCGTCACCGCGCCGCCGCGCCCGCCGATCGCCAGCCCGTTGCCGTCGATCCCGCTGTAGACGCCGTCGCCGGTGATCGCACCGTCGACGATCAGGCCAAAGCCGGTGCCGGTGCCGGCGACGGCACCGATCGTGATGTCGCGGTCGGTCGCGCCGATCGCCACCGCCGGCGCAGCGCCATAGGAGGTGACGGCGGCGCTGCCTTCCTTGGCGTCGTCGATGCCGTCCTTGTCCTCGTCATTGTCGGCCGGGTTGCTGTCCTTGGGCGGCACCGCGAACACGATCCCGCCGCCGACATCGCCCTCGACCATCACCGCCGATCCGCCCTGGAGCAGATCGTCGCCGTCGAGCTTCGATGCGTCGGTGGGCGGGGTGGGGTAGCGATAGCCGGTCGCGGTGATCGTGCCCTGCACCACCAGCGCGCCTGAAATGTCGCCGGCGAAACGCGCGCCGATCGAGTCCTTGCCCTGCGCGGCGACGGTGCCGGCCAGCCGGACGTTGCCGTTGATCGCGCCGGCATCGACGCCGACGGCGTGGTCGCCGATCACATTGGTCTTGCCGTCGTGGGTGAGGTTGCCGGTCAGCGGGCCGCCCAGCCGGATGCCTGCCGAATCATTGCCCTCGACCGTGATGACGCCCGTGGCGGCGTTGACGATGTTGCCGGCGTAGGCGCCTTGGGTGCGGATGCCGGCGCGGTCGCTGCCGATCGCGAACGGTCCGTCGAGATCACCGTCGTTGTCGGTATCGGTCGGGGCATAGGTCTCGTCGATGGTGATCGTGCCGCTGTTGGTGATGCCGCCGCCGGTGTCGGCCGTCGCGCCGATGCCGGTCGCGCTATCGGCGTTGGTGATCTGGATCGTGCCTTCATTGGTCACCGCATGGGTCGAATCGACGGTGACGGCGGTGCCGGTAGCGGGTTTGACCGATCCGGTGCTGGTGATGCGGATCGCGTCGGGCGCGCCATTCTTGATCGTGGAGGTGCGCACCGGATCGGTACGGTTGGTGTCGACCGTCGTTTGCGCGACAACGGGCGTCGCCACCGCAAGACACGCGGTGGACGCAAGCAAGTAACAACGCATTACAATTCCCTGACAGATACTCGGATCGTTCTGATCTGCGGGACGGAGCCGTGGCTAGACCGCCTTAATTTTCGTCAGGGATTTCGATCAAATGTGCCTGTCGCGCGACGTAATCGGACATTCGCGGGAAATTGTTGCACGTGCGAGCAAGTAAACCTTTGAATCGATCGCGCGTTGATAAAAAAACGGCCGCGATGTCTTGTGGGACATCGCGGCCGTGCTTCGATCATATCTGCCGAACACGAGTGATCGATACTGTAACAGGCTCGACAGATTGTATTCAGCGTTTCGTGAATAGACTCGGACCAGTACGCCGAACAATGTTTGTTCGATAAATCCCTATTTCCGAAACACCTGAAACCGAAGAAAAGTGGCGTAGTAAACAGCAAGCCCCCTACAGACCTACTGACTGCTAAACGGAGCCACACCCGGCAAACCTCAACCGTTCGCCGCAATTTTTTCAGAAGGCGACGTCGAATCCGATGCGGATGGTGCGCGGACGCAACGGGGTGATCTGCTTGCGGCCGGTAGTGATCGGCGTGCCCAGCGCGAAGCGATTGCCGACGGAATCGGCGATGTTGGTGACGCTGAGCGTCGCGCCGACCGCGCCGACCCCCAGCCGCCCGGCCAGCCCGGTATCGATATAGTCGCCCTGCCGCTCACCCAGCGTCGGCCCGACGCCCAGCCGCGACGCGCCGACATAGCGCACCCACCCGGTGGCGGTGAGGGTGACGTGGTCGTCGATCGCGCGCATGAAATCGAACCCGACGCGGCTGCCGAACTTGGCGATGTTGGGCACCTGGTCCATGCGCGCGAACAGCAGCGCGGGATCGATCGTTCCGCCGACGCTCACGCCGCCGCTGCCGGTCGCCGACGAGCCGCCGCCGATCACCACGCCCACCGGCAGCGTGCGCAGCGGATTGATGACGCGGCTGTCGTTGATCGTGACGCCGGCCTCGACGCGCAGGCCGGTCATCACCGCGATCCCGCCGTTGGCGGTGAATGACCAGATGCGGCCGTCGCCGATGTTGGCGGTGCTGGGCAGGCCGAAACCGTCGATGAAGTCGGCCTGGATGTCGTTCCAGCGGGTGTAGGAGATGCTGGCGGCCAGATCGAACGGGCCGGTCATCCGCTTGCCGTGGCGCGCGCCCAGCTCGACCGTATAGGCGCGGTCGTTGTCGAACCGGCGCACGAAGTCGCGCTCCACCGCCAGCCCGCCGGCGCGAAACCCCTGCTGGTAACGCAGGTACAGGCTGGTCTCCGCCGCGAAATGGGCGATCAGCGCCGCGGACGGCAGCGCCGCCATCTCGACCCGGCCGGCGGTGATCGCCGCGCGTTCCTTTTCCGTCACCGGCTGCGCGGGCCGGATATCCTCCGCCGAGCCGCCCAGTTCGGAACGCGTCACGCGAAAGCCCGCGGTCGCGGTCAGGAACGGCATCAGGTCCTTGCTCGCCTCGCCAAAGATCGAGACCTCATCGACGCGGTTGGTCACGCCGGTGGCGGGCCTGGGCACGTCTGGCGCGCCGAGCTGGCGGGTCAGCAGCGTGTGGTTGTGGGTAAAGCTGGCGGCGACCATCCACCCCCAGCCGTCGTGCACCGGCCGCCACACCCGCGTTTCGTGCGCGATCATGTTGGTGTCGTTGTTCTGGACAAAGATGCGCGGCGTCCCGTTGGTCAGCGTCGCGTCATAGCGCTCGGTGAGCTGCTGGCTGGCGATGCCGGTCGACGAGCTGAGGTTGAGCCCGAACACCTTGCCGCTGATGACCAGCTGGCCCTGGATGTAATCGGCGTCGAACCCCTCGGCGGTGCGCGATGCGCGGGTCAGGCGCGGGCCGTTGCGGTCGGCGTACTGGCTGTCCTCGCCGTTGGTTTTCTGGCCCAGCCCGATCAGGTCGACGGTCCAGCCGTTGCCGATCTTGTAGCGCAGCGCGGCGCGGCCGCCGAAGATGTCGGTGCGGTTGACGTCCTTGCGGCCGATCAGCGGCTTGTCGATATAGCCACCCTCGCTCGCGGCATCGGCGACGATACGGATCGCCAGCCGGTCGCCGATCAGTGGCGCGTTGAACACCGCGTTGACGTCGCCGCCGGGCCGGCCGTGCCATGTCGTCGATCCGCCCACGGTCGCCGAACCGCCGAGGTAGGTGAAATCGGGCGCGTTGGGCACCAGCCGGATGATTCCGCCCAGCGATCCCGCGCCGTACAGCGTCCCCTGCGGCCCCTCCAGCACCTCGACCGAGGCGAGGTCGGACAGGCGCAGATCGGGGTCGGGCGCGTTGAAGCTCAGTCGCAGGTCGCCCAGGTACTGGCCGACGGTGGACTGGGTCGGGCCGGTGAAGCTCGAATCGGCGATGCCGCGGATGAACAGCTTGTTGCGCCCGGCGCCGAGGTGGGTGGACGAGATGCTGGCGACGCGCGTCATCAGCCGGTCGGTGTCGCCCGATCCGCCGATCGACAGTTCGGCGCCCTCGACCAGCGTGACCTGGCCGGCGAATTCCTGGAGCGGCACGTCGCGCTTGCTGCCGGTGACGATGATGTCGGGCGGGGCGGGACCGGTGCTGGCCGGCGGCGGGGGCGGCGGCTTTGGCCGGCGCGGCGCGGCCCGCCAGCGGCTTCCCGGGGGCCGGCGCGCAACCAGACGCCAGCCGGACGGGCCGGCGGCCTCGACTTCGGCATCGGCGGCGCGGGCGAGTTTCTCGAGGGCCTGACGGGTGGTGTAGCGTCCGCGCAGCGCGGGAACCTGGCGGCCCCACAGCGCGGCATCGGCGACCGCGACGCTGACCCCGGCCTGTCGTCCCAACGCGAGCACGGCATCACCCAGCCGCCCTGCGGGCAGGGCCAGCGGGACAGGTTCCGCCAATGCCGGCGTGGCGGCGCACAATGCGGCAACCGCGAGGATTCGGGATCCGGGGATCACGGTTGTTTGGTCAGCACCCACCCTTCGCCCGACTGCCGGGCCGAAACGTCTAGCAGCAACGCGACGGCGGCGGGATTCTTTTTAAGCTTGGAAACCGCCAAAGTGCCCCGGAACGGGCGCCGGGCCACGTCGGGGGACGCGGTGATCGATACGCCCAGTGCGCGCGTCAGGTCGGCGGCGACCTCGCCGATCGGTTCCCCCTGATAGCTCAGCCGGCCGTCGCGCCAGCCGCCGACCGCCCCGCTGTCGATCGTGCCGAGGGTCAGGCTGCGCGCGACGCTGTCGGAGACCAGCGTGTGGCCGGGGTCGACGCGCACCGCCTCGCGATGGGGGTTGAACACCACCGCGCCCTCGGACACCGCGATGCGGGTCACGCCGGGCGCGCGCTTGACGTCGAACACGGTGCCGACGTCGATCAACTCGTCTCCGCCGACCTTGACCCGGAACGGGCGCGATTCGTCGTGGCGCACAGTGAATAGCGCCTGCCCGCTCTCCAGCGTCGCGACGCGATCGTCGCGGTGGTCGAGCATCAGGCGGGTGCCGCCCGCCAGCGCGATCGACGTGCCCTCCGCCAGCTGCACGGTGCGGGTATCGCCGGCGGCGGTCTCGACCGCATAGGGCTGGGGCTGGACCGACCACGCGCCATAGCCGACCACGCAGGCCACCGACGCCGCCAGCCCGGTTCCGATCCACCACCGCCGCGTGGCGCGCAGCGGGGCGATGTCCTGCATCAACGGCTGCGCCACTGGCGTGACGGGCGCCGGAAGCGTGGCGAGTTGTTCGGCCGCTTCGGCGATCCGCGCGGCGACGGCATCATAGCGCGCGGCGTGCGCTGGATCGCTTTCGAGCCAAGCGGTGAAGCCGTCCCAATCGACGAACGCAGGGTCGCCGACGCGGACAGCCCACGTCAGCGCCTGCTCGTCAATCGGGGTTCGTGGCTCCATCATCAAGATCTCCTGACCAGCATGACGGAGTCGTGCGCCTCAAACCTCATCGATGCGCTCCTTGAGTTCGGCGAGCGCGCGATACGCCTTGCGCAGATCGCCCTCGACGGTGCTCAGGCTCACCCCCAGATCGGCCGCGATCTCCCGCTGGCCGACCCCGTCGATGCGGTGGCGGCGAAACGCGGTGGCGGCGCGCGCGCCCAGCGCGTCCAGTGCCGCCTCGACCCGTGCCGCCGTCTCGCGCGCGATCAGCACGCGCTCGCCCGACGGGTCGTCGGCGACGCCGGCCGCCGTTGGTCCCTCGGTCTCGCTCCAGTCGTGGTCGCGCCGCTCGGACTGGCGCCGCGACCGATAGCGATCGATCATCAGCGTGTTCGCCGCGCTGTACAGATAGGGCAGCGGCGCCGCGACCGGGCCGCCGCGCATCGCCGCCACCTTCAGCCACAGCTCGTGCAGCAGGTCCTCCGCCGCGTCCCCGGCCCCGCGCGCGACCAGGAAGCGCAACAATTTGTCGCGATTGGCCAGCAAGACGGCTTCAAGTCCGGACGGTGGCATGGGTTTTCGAGACGCGCTGACGACCATGGGTTATCAAGGGAGCGGCGGTACTAAGGTGTCGCTGCCCCGGTTGGAAGACGGATGTGTGGCGAATCACCTGGCGGTGCGCGCCGATGCGTTCTGCCTCATGCCGCGGCCGGGGAAAAGCTGCTGGCAGCAGGGGGCGGGACTGGGAAACGCGAATGGCCTGATTTTTCCCGCGCTGCCACCGGCAACAGGGCGAGCGTCCGACGATGGTTGCACCGCCGCCCCGGTTTCGGCCAATGGCGCTGCCGCGACGCCCGAGTCGCAGCCAAGCCCATGACCCGGATGCGCCGCCGATGACCCTGCCGCCGACCCCGGCTCCCGAATTGTCGATCCCCGAACTGTCGGTGATCGTCCCGACCTTCAACGAGCGCGACAATGTCGGGCCGCTGTACGACGCGCTGGTCGCCGCGCTGAACGGCATCGCGTTCGAGGTGGTGTTCGTCGACGACGATTCGTCGGACGGCACCCGCGACGCCATCGCCGCGATCGCCGCGCGCGACGGGCGGGCGCGGCTGATTCACCGCATCGGCCGGCGCGGGCTGGCGACGGCGGTCACCGAAGGGCTGCTGAGCGCCAGCGCGCCCTATCTCGCGGTGATCGACGCCGACATGCAGCATGACGAGCGCGTGCTGCCCGAGATGCTCGCGATCCTGCGTGGCGGTGAGACCGACCTGGTGGTCGGATCGCGCTATGCCGCCGGCGGCAGCATCGGCGGGTGGGACGCGCGCCGCGCCCGCGTCAGCGCGGTGGCGACGCGGCTCGCCCGTCTGATCAGCCGGGCCGATATCTCCGACCCGATGAGCGGGTTCTTCGCGATCACCCGCCCGGCCTTTGAATCGGCGGTGCGCGGGCTGTCGGGCCAGGGCTACAAGATTCTGCTCGACATCTGCGCGTCGACGCCGCGCCCGCTGCGCACCGCCGAGGTCGCCTATGATTTCCGCACCCGCGTGGCGGGCGAGAGCAAGCTCGATACGCTGATCGTCTGGGAATATCTGCTGCTGCTGGCCGACAAGCTGTTCGGCCATGTCGTGCCGGCCCGGTTCCTGTCGTTCCTGTTCATCGGCGGGCTGGGCGTGTTCGTCCACATGGGCGCGCTGGCGATCATGATGGAGGCGGGCTATCCGCCGTTCGTCTGGGCGCAGTCGATCGCGGCGGGGCTGGCGATGATCTTCAACTTCTTCGTCAACAACACCCTGACCTACCGCGACCGCCGGCTGCGCGGGTTCGGCCCGGTCGCGAAGGGGCTGCTGAGCTTCATCGCGGCCTGTTCGATCGGCGCGATCGCCAATGTCGGCATCGCCAATTATCTGTTCGCCGACTATCGCTACATGTGGTGGACAGCCGGGCTGGCGGGCATCCTGGTCGGCGCGGTGTGGAACTACGCCGCGACATCGATCGTGACGTGGCGGGCCAAGTGATCGGGCGGGCGATGTGATCGGAGCAATATCGACTGCAAGGATCTGGCGATCGAGAAGCGCCTGCGCCTGATCGAGGCCGGCTTCCCCGCCGATCGGCTGCGCGTCGCCGTCGTTTATTCGCGCTCCGCCGGGCTGCACATCCTGCTGGTCGCGCAGACCGACGATCGCGGCGAGGTCGTGCTCGACAGCCGGCAGGACCGGATAGTGCGGTGGGACAAGGCGCGCTATCGCTGGCTCAGCGTCCAGTCGGCCGACGATCCGATGGCGTGGTTTTCGGCGATGACCGCCTGACGTCGCGGAGCGGGGAACGGGCGGGCTTGCGCGGGCCCACCCGGCGGCTCGGCTTCGGCCCCGACGCGGCGGTGCTCTGCATTGGCCGGCGACCGTCGGTGGCGGTGGGGCCGCGCGGCTTTTCAGTGATTGCTCATCTTTTGCTCATGCCGTTCACTGGACTTGTGCGGCACAGGCGCGGCACATTCACCTGTACGCGGCGGGCCGGTTCGGCTGCGCGGCGACGGAAAGGAAACCGCCATGGCCTTCGCCGACCGCGCCGAACGTACCCCCGGCATGAAGCTCGCCTTCACCATCCTTGTCGCCGCGCTGCTGGCGATCCCGCTGTTCAGCGTCTACCTGCTCGCCTACGATCGCGAGAACCAGTCGCGCACCGCCATCGCCTCGATCGCGGAGGGATGGGGCGGGCCGCAGACGATCGCCGGGCCGATCCTGGTCATTCCCTATCAGGCCGACGCGACCGAAACGGTGACCGAGGGCGGGCGGCAGGTGACGCGCACCAACCGCGTGTGGCGCGAACTGGAACTGGCCCCCGATGTCGCCAACCTCGAATCGAGCCTCGCCCCCGAACGGCGCAAGCGGTCGATCTATGAAGTGGTGGTCTATTCGGCGCACACCGCCGGCCAGGCGCGCTTCACGCTGCCCGCCGACCTGACGCGTTACGGCGTCACCGCCGACGCGCTCGCCTATGACCGCGCCGAATTGCGCTTTGGCCTGTCGGACGCGCGCGGTCTGTACGGCCCGCCGCCCAGCGTCACCGTCGATGGACGGTCGGCGAAGCTGCAACCGGGCAAGGGACCGGATGAGACCGGCGGATCGGGCTTCTTCGCGCCGATCGACGCTTCGGCCATTAGGGACCGCGCGATCGCCGCGCAGTTCGCGTTCGATTTTCGCGGCAACGGCAGCCTGACGCTGTCGCCGCGCGCGGGGGATACCCGCTGGCAGGTGACGTCGCCATGGCAGCACCCCAGCTTTCAGGGCGGGTTCCTGCCGACCGGGCACGCCACCACGTCCGACGGGTTCCGCGCCAACTGGCGCGTCGGCAACCTCGCGCTCGGCACATCGCTGGTCGATACCGGCACCCCGGCCGATCCGAACCGGGCGGCGGCGGGCAATGTCGCGGCGGGGCCGGGCACGCATCAGGCCAGCGTGGCGCTGATCACCCCGGTCGATCTCTATGCGCAGGTCAATCGCAGCGTGAAATACGGCTTCCTGTTCATCGGCTTCACCTTCATGGCGTTCCTGCTGTTCGACGTCGTCGGGGGCGTCAGGGTGTCGGCGGCCGAATATCTGCTCGTCGGCGCCGGGCTGGTGCTGTTCTTCATCATGCTGCTGGCGTTCGCGGAGGTGATCGGTTTCACCGCCGCCTATCTGGTCGCGGCGGCCGCGATCGTCGCGCTGCTCACCGCCTATTCCGCCGCCGTCCTGCGCAGCCGGCGGCGCGCCGGCTATATCGCCGGGCTGCTGGTGGCGCTTTACGCCGTGCTGTACGTGCTGCTCAGCCTTGAGGCCTATTCTTTGCTGATCGGCTCGCTTCTCCTGTTTGCGGCGCTGGCATCGGTCATGTATCTGACCCGCAATCTCGAGTGGGGCGGTCGTCCGGCCGCACCGGAACCAGCAGTGTAAGGGACCTCGATGGCGCAGTTTTCGCTCCCCAAGAACAGCACGATCAAGAAGGGCAAGGAGCACAAGGCGGCGCCCGAGGCGACTCGGGTCAAGCGGTTCAAGATCTATCGCTACGATCCCGACAGCGGCGAAAATCCGCGGTACGACAAGTTCGAGATCGATCTGGACCAGTGCGGCCCGATGGTCCTCGACGCGCTGATCAAGATCAAGTCGGAGCAGGACCCGTCGCTGACCTTCCGCCGCTCATGCCGTGAGGGCATCTGCGGGTCGTGCTCGATGAACATGGACGGCAAGAACGGCCTCGCCTGCACGACGGCGATCGAGGACATCAAGGGCGAGGTGCGGATCACCCCGCTGCCGGCGATGGACGTGATCAAGGACCTGGTCCCCGACTTCACCCATTTCTATGCGCAATATGCCTCGATCAAGCCGTGGCTGCAGACCGTCACGCCGCCGCCCTCGGGCAAGGAGCGGCTCCAGTCGCCGCAGGAGCGCGAGAAGCTCGACGGTCTGTACGAGTGCATCCTGTGCGCGTGCTGCTCGACGTCGTGCCCCAGCTATTGGTGGAACAGCGACAAGTTCCTCGGGCCGGCGATCCTGCTCCAGGCCTATCGCTGGCTGGCCGACAGCCGTGACGAGATGGCGGGCGAGCGGCTCGACGAGCTGGAGGATCCGTTCCGGCTCTATCGCTGCCACACGATCATGAACTGCGCCAACGTGTGCCCCAAGGGCCTCAGCCCGGCCAAGGCGATCGCCGAGATCAAGAAGATGGAAGCCGAACGGGTCGTCTGAACCGTTGTCCGAGACCTCTCCCTTCTTCTCCTACGACGACGATCCCGATCATCCGGGATGGAAACGCTGGGTGGCGACCGATCCGACGCGGTTCAACACGCTGCTCGGGCCGCTGTCGGTGCGCGTCGACGGCGACATCGCGCGGGTGCGGATGGTGCCGGAACATCGCCATTCCAACCTGCGCGACCACGTCCATGGCGGCGCGCTGCTCGGCTTCATCGACGTGGCGATGTTCGCTGGTTGCCGGGGCTTCGGCATCCTGGACGCCGGCGGCGCGGTGACGCTCGACCTGTCGACCCAGTTCATCGGCGGCGCGGCGATCGACCGCCCGATCGAGGCGCAGGTCGAACTGCTGCGTGAAACCGGGCGGATGCTGTTCGTGCGCGGGGTCATCGTTCAGGGCGACGACAAGATCGCCGCCTTCTCGGGCACGCTGCGAAAGAATACGCGGAAATGAGCGACGCCCGTACTCCCGCGCGGGCGGGAGTTCAGAGTATCGCGCGATCCGGCCCGCGCCCCTCGACGTCCGCCTGCGCGGGAACAGGTGGATGAGCCGCCTGATCGAACGCTATGACGCGCTGGTCGCGGCGGGGGAATTGCGGCCCGACGCCGCGCAGGCCGCCGCCGCGCACCGCCTCGCCGCGCTGGCCGCCGAACTCGAACAGGCGCCTCGTCGCGGCAGCGTGCTGTGGCGGCTGGGGCGCAAGCCGGAGGCGCCGCGCGGCCTCTATCTGTGGGGCGGGGTCGGGCGCGGCAAGTCGATGCTGATGGACCTGTTCTTCGGCTGTCTCGACATCGAGCGGAAGCGGCGGGTCCACTTCCACGAGTTCATGGCGGAGGTCCACGAACGCCTGCGGGTGGAGCGGGCGAAGGAAAAGGGCGACCCGATCAAGCCGGTGGCGGAGGCGTTGACCGATGAGGTGCGCCTGCTCGCGTTCGACGAACTGGTGGTCAACAACATGGCCGACGCGGCGATCCTGTCGCGGCTGTTCGCGGAGATGTTCGCGCGCGGGCTGACCATCGTCGCGACGTCGAACCGCGCGCCGTCCGAACTCTACAAGAACGGCCTCAACCGCGAGCTGTTCCTGCCGTTCATCGACCTGATCGGGGAGAAGATGGACGTGCTCGCGCTCAACGGCCCGGTCGATTACCGGCTCGACCGGCTGGGCAGCGTCGATACCTGGCTGGTGCCCAACGGGCCGGCGGCGACCGCGACGCTGTCCGCCGCCTTCTTCCGCCTGACCGATTACGACAGCGCCGACCGCGCGCATGTCCCGTCGGAGGAGTTGGCGGTGCCCGGCGGCCGAACGCTGCACGTGCCCAAGAGCCTGAAGGGCGTCGCGGTGTTCAGCTTCAAGCGGCTGTGCGGCGAACCGCGCGGCGTGCCCGACTATCTGGCGATCGCGCGCCATTTCCACACCGTGATCCTGGTCGGCATCCCCCGCCTGGGGCCGGAGAACCGCAATGAGGCGGCGCGCTTCGTCACGCTGATCGACGAACTGTACGAACACAAGGTCAAGCTGCTCGCCTCCGCCGACGCCGAGCCGGAGCAGCTTTACGAAGCCGGCGACGGCCATTTCGAATTCGCCCGCACCGTCAGCCGTTTGCGCGAAATGGGGTCCGACGACTATCTCGCGGCAGAGCGTTATTGATATTGCGAACAGTTTGCAGTTAAAAGCTTTAACCCGCCAGGTCTAAGGGTTGCCCTGCGTCGGCGTTCGGCCTATGCCGCGCCCGATTTCGCGCCCGCGTCGGTTCGCGCGCGCCCAGCAGGAGACCCCCATGGCTCGCAAGAAGATCGCGCTGATCGGCGCCGGCAACATCGGCGGCACGCTCGCCCATCTCGCGGCGCTGAAGGGGCTGGGCGACATCGTCCTGTTCGACGTGGTCGAGGGCGTGCCGCAGGGCAAGGCGCTCGATCTGTCCCAGTGCGGCCCGGTCGAGGGCTTCGACGCGAAGATCACCGGCACCAACGACTATGCCGACATCGCCGGCGCCGACGTGATCATCGTCACCGCGGGTGTGGCGCGCAAGCCGGGCATGAGCCGCGACGATCTGCTCGGCATCAACCTCAAGGTGATGAAGGCGGTGGGTGAGGGCATCGCCGCCAACGCGCCGGATGCGTTCGTCATCTGCATCACCAACCCGCTCGATGCGATGGTGTGGGCGCTGCGCGAATTCTCGGGCCTGCCGCACCAGAAGGTGGTCGGCATGGCCGGCGTGCTCGACAGCGCGCGCTTCAGCCACTTCCTGGCGGAAGAGTTCAACGTGTCGGTCAAGGACGTCACCAGCTTCGTGCTCGGCGGCCACGGCGACACGATGGTGCCGGTGATCGAATATTCGACGGTGTCGGGCATTCCGGTGCCCGACCTGATCAAGATGGGCTTCTCGACCCAGGAGCGCATCGACGAGATCGTCAAGCGCACCCGCGGCGGCGGCGGCGAGATCGTCGCGCTGCTCAAGACCGGGTCGGCCTATTACGCGCCCGCCACCAGCGGCATCGCGATGGCGGAGGCCTATCTCTATGACCAGAAGCGCGTCCTGCCGGCGGCGGCGCACCTGACCGGCCAATATGGCGTCGACGACCTTTATGTCGGCGTGCCGGTGGTGATCGGCGCCGGCGGCGTCGAGAAGGTGATCGAGATCGCGCTGAACGACGAGGCCAAGGGCAACCTTCAGGTCAGCGTCGACGCGGTCAAGGAACTGCTGGTGGCGTGCAAGGGCATCGATGGCAGCCTG